>WNFK01000002.1_pt3:5000-234759 | contig 234759 bp, 245 predicted proteins | sample 5400281 | NCBI WGS metagenome assembly WNFK01 (sample SAMN13153350, study PRJNA577476) | soil metagenome | isolation source: 20 cm soil on Douglas fir-dominated hillslope | place: USA:California | collected 2013-09-17
AGATTCGCTCGTACGGGACGCGATCCTTGACCAGCAGCGCGACCTGCTTCTGGGCATTGGCGGCAACCGTCACCGGTTCGGGAATACGGTAAAGCTTGAGATCGCCGAGTTCCTCCTGCTGTGCGATCATGGTGACCGGACTCGGGGACATCAGCATCGTCTCGGGAATTCGCGACCCGGTTACGACAATGTTCTGGCTGTCGTACTGGGCCATCGGCGGGGGCGAAGGCGCCGGAGGCGGTGGGATCTGGCCGACATCGCTCGTCGTCCCCGCCGGCCAGCATTGCAGGCTGACCTCGGGCGACACGGTCTGCACATCGCTGTCGCCCGTATCGCTCTCGCGGTTGGGTTCGCCGGCGACAGCCTGGGTCCGCGCTGACGGAAAGCTCGCATCGTTGCCGTTGGCCAGCGTCAGCCACGCGAACAGATCGAGCGTCTGCTCGTCCGCCGCAATCGAGGCGACGTAATTGGCCTGCCAGTCGAACTGGGTCGCGAGATAGGACAGTCGCACCGTCGCTCGCGTCGGCTCGGCCGCGCTCGCGCGGATCGACAAGGTCGGCTTATCGGACAGCCCTTCGGGCACATCGTGATGGATCAGCGTCTCGGACATTCCGGTGCAGCTCAGCGCCTCGATCCCGGCCGGCGTCTGCAGCACGATCCCGTTGGGACCCGAGCGAATGATCGCTTCGCTTTCGGTGACGTTGCCGGTCTTGCGGTGGGTCCGGCGGATATGGACCTGGCGGCCGAGATGGGCGTCGACCAGTGCTCCGGGCGAGAGCAGCCGGGCGTCGTAATTCTTTTCGGCTGGCTGGCGCGGCAGCCCGCTGATGATTACGCTCGCCGGGATCAATGTATCGGCGACGCCCTCGAAGCGGATGTCGCTGGTCCCGGCGGGGAGCTCGACGGTCCGGATCTCGCTGACCAACGCATAGCCGCCGAGCCAATCGAGGCTCATCTCGTCGTCCTGCGTCCGTTCCGGGTTCCGATAGACCGTGACCGACACGGCTTCGGGTGCCGGCGAAACCACGCGCTGCCGCGCCGCCGTGCCCGTCAGGGGCACCAGCGCCAGCAACAGGGAAGTGACGGCTCGCACCGGCCGCTCAGTAACGCGTGTCGAAGACCGCGGTGACGACCGTCTCGCCGTTGGCCGGGACGGTCACATGATAGAGCCGCTCGTCGAGCGAGCGCTGGGTCCCCGGAACGGTTTCGCTGACGACGCGAGTGTCATGGTACCAGGACCGGTCGAGCCCTGCCTGGACCAGGTCGACCGTGACCGGCGCCGGCCGGGCATTGGTCAACGTGTAAGCCATGGTCGTGCGCATGAATTGCGGATTCGTGTCGATCGTGACGATCCGCGTGCCGTCCCGCGAATCGTTGATCCGGTAGCGCGCGGTGCGCTCCCATTCGTCTTTCGTGATCCGCTCGCGCTTGGTCACCGCGCTCTTGATTTTGACGTCGAACGCATCGCCGGTCCGGATCGCGAGCTCCGAGCCCATCGGCGTGTGCGGGATCGCGCTCTCGCCGATGAATTGCGGCTGGCCTCTGGCGTCGCGGATGTAGACGCGAACGGTTCCCGCTGGCAGCTGATCGCCGAGGCCGCCGCTGCTGCTGTTGCTGAACTTGAGCACGCTCGACGCGCTCTGCGGCGTGTCGATCGTCTGCATCCAGTCGATCCGATGCTCATAGGCCTTGTTTGCCGGCGCGCCCTGGACGTCGAGGAAGCTGACCTGCTTGTTCTGGGCGTTGGCGATCGTGGTCCGGTCCTTGAGCGGATAAAGATAATAGTCGCCGAGGCGTTCGCGCGCGCCGGTTTCGGTGCCGGCGCGGCGCACTGGCGGGGGCGGCGGCGCGTAGCCGTTATAGTTCTCGCCGCCGCTGCGATTGGGCGTGCCCGCGACCATCACCACATCGGCATTTGAAAAGGACGTCCCGGTATTGTTGGTCAGCGTAATCCAGCCCTGGACGTCGATCTTGCCCACACCTTCTTCGAACAGCGCGACATAATCGGATTTCCAGCCAAGTCCGGGCGTCAGATAGGTCAGCTTGGCGGCACGCGTGCCCGCCCGGCTGCTTTCGACGGTGACGGACAAAGTCGGCCGGGCGCGCAGATTGTCGGGAACGCGATCGAATATGACGCGCACCGGCAAGCCGTCATCGCGCAGCACCTCGATCCGGTCGCCGATCTGAAGGACGACGCCGCCATTGGTCGCGAGCACCTTGGCGACTTCGCGGGTTTCGGCGCCGGTCGCCGGATTAACGCGAACGATGGTCACGGTCTTGCCGACCGCCTTTTCCATCAGCTTGGCCGGCGACAGCAGGTCATAATCGAAATTCTGTTCGACGATCGCCGTGTCGGACGCAGCGAACGAAACGGTCTCGGCGCGGATCTGGCCCGACACGTCGCGAAACTCCTGGCGCGAACGGCCGGCCGGAATTGCCAGCTGACGGATGTCCTGGACCAGCGCCAGATTGTCATTGTAAATCGTGACCGCGAGGTCGCCCTGGGCCGTCTGACCGGGCGCCGGAATCACCGCGGATTGAGCGAACAACGGACTGGCGGTGGCCAGCGCCGAGCAAGCCAGCAACAGATTACGCATCGACCGTCTCCCCCGAACCGCGTCGATACAATGTTACATTGTCACATTGCTGTCAATCGCGGTTCAGGCAGATGGTCGCCCCAGCAGTTAACCGCCAGTGAACTGGCGCGAAAATGCTTAGGCGGCGGGGGCGACCCCGTCGTCGTTCTTGGGGCGTCGCGGCGCACGCGTGCGACGCGGAGTGGGCTCCGGCTCGGGCAGGTCGTCGATCGCCAGGCTGGACGGACCGTCGGCGCCGATCGCCGGCGGCAGGACGTCGAGCGGAAGGCTGTCGTCGTCGTCGCCGTTGGCGCGCTGAGCCGGACGATCCGTATCGTCGTCGCCGTCGTCATCCCCGCCGCGATCGTCGCGCGCATAACGGCGCGGTTCGCGGGCTTCGCGAGGCTCGTTGCGATTGAACCGCTCATTGCGATCCTGCCGCTGCGGGCGGCCCTGAGGCTCGTCGCTACCGGAAGCTTCGCCTTCTGCCTCGAGCATTTCCTCATCGCCATCGTCGTCGCCATCGTCGCCGCGCTGGCGCCGCTGTTCCTCGAACCGCGAACGGCTCTCACCGAGCACGCGGAAATAATGGTCCGCATATTGCAGATAATATTCGGTCTGGACGCGGTCGCCCGCGAGCTGCGCGTCACGCGCCAGGCTCTTGTACTTTTCGAGCAGCTGGGCGGCATTGCCGCGTTGCCGATTGTCCTGGCGGTTGCCCGGCTGTCCGCCGCCGCCACCACCACCGCTACCGCCGAGCCGTTGTCCACCACGGCCGCGCCGGCGGCCACCCTGTCGATTGTTGATCAAATGCACTTCCCTACCAACGTAGAAGTCTTGCCCCTTTGGCCTCAGGCGGACAGGGTCGGGCATATTGCTCCGGCTCCTGACCCTCTCGTTCCGGTCTAAGCGCGAAGCGCAAAGTGGACAGCCGATTGCGTCGGGGGTGGACGGGACGCGCTCTACATCTTGCATGGTGGAGCGGGACCGGCCCTGCCACTGATGTAGTGCCCCCAAACATCAATGCCAAGCGATTTCGTTCAAACCCAGGTTAGCAGCACGGCGCGCGGACGGCCGGCGAGGTCGTTGGCCACACGGGATTCGAGCCCGTCGCGGGTGAGCAATCGGGTGACGACCTCGGCTTGATCGAAGCCGATTTCAATGGCGGCGATTCCTCCGGGGTTGAGCAATTGCGGCAGTTGGGGCGCCAGAGCGCAATAGGCGTCGAGCCCCTCTTCGCCCGCGAACAAAGCTTCGTCGGGCTCATATTCTCGAACGCCCGGGCCAAGTTCCGAGCCGTCGGCGATATATGGCGGGTTGCACAGAATGAGGTCGAACCGTTCCTTGATGCCGTCCGCCCAGTTCCCGAGCTTGAGCTCGGCCCGGTGCTCGAAACCGAGCCGCCGGGCGTTGGCGGAAGCGAACGCGAGGGCCTGGCGCGACACATCGACGCCAACCCCCGTCGCTTCGGGCCAGACATCGAGCGCGGCGAGCAACAGGGTCCCCGGCCCGGTGCCGAGATCGAGGATTCGCTCGGGCGCTTCCTTGCCTTCGAAATGCTCGATCGCCGAAGCAATCAGCACTTCGCTGTCGGGGCGCGGGACGAGCACGCCTGGCCCGACATGGAGCTCGATGTTCCAGAAAGCGCGGCGGCCGGTGATGTAAGCGATCGGCTCGCCGGCCTTGCGCCGCTCGAGCATCGCCCAGAAACGCTCCGGCACTGTCCGGTCCGGCGGCGCGAGGATCAATTTGTCGCGGTCGATGTGCAGCGCCTCGGCCATTAGCAGCTCGGAATCGAGGCGCGCGGTATCGCTGGTCTTGTCGAGCTGGCGCGCCGCGTCAGCAAGCGCGCGGGAGATGGCTTTCACGCCTCCTCCAGCCCGGCCAGCCGCTCGGCTTCGTCCTCGGCGGTCAGCGCATCGGTCAATTCACTCAGCCCGGGCCCTTCGAGGATCGCCTCGAGCTTGTGCAGCGTCAGATTGATGCGGTGATCGGTCACTCGGCCCTGCGGGAAATTGTAGGTGCGGATGCGTTCCGACCGGTCACCTGAACCCACCATGGATTTCCGCGCCCCGGCACGCTCGGACGCGAGCCGTTCGCGCTCGAGCTCGAACAGCCGCGTGCGCAAGACCTTGAGCGCCTTGGCCTTGTTCTTGTGTTGCGACTTCTCGTCCTGCTGGATGACGACCAGGCCGGTCGGCAAATGGGTGATGCGGACCGCGCTGTCGGTGGTGTTGACAGACTGGCCGCCCGGACCCGACGAGCGGTAAACGTCGATGCGCAGATCCTTGTCGTCGATATGAACGTCGACGTCCTCGGCCTCGGGTAGAACCGCCACGGTCGCAGCGGAAGTGTGGATGCGGCCGCCGCTTTCGGTCACCGGAACCCGCTGAACGCGATGGACGCCGCTTTCGAACTTGAGCCGCGCGAACACCCCCGGACCACTGATCGAGGCGATCGCTTCCTTGTAGCCGCCGACTTCCGACGCGCTCGCGCTGATCAGCTCGAAGCGCCAGCCCTGAAGTTCGGCGAAGCGCTGGTACATACGCAGCAAATCGCCGGCGAATAGAGCGGCCTCGTCGCCGCCGGTGCCGGCGCGCACTTCGAGCATTGCCGCGCGGTCGTCGGCCGAATCACGCGGCAACAGCTTGATCGCCAACGCGCGCTCCGCCTCGGGCAGCCGGCGGCGGATGTCCTCGGCCTCGACCACGGCCATTTCCTTGAGTTCCGCCTCGGCGGTCGGGTCGGCGATCAGGCCGTTCAGGACGTCAAGCTCGGCGCGCAACCGGCGCACTTCGCGCGCCGCGGCGGCGACCGGCTCGATCGCGGCATAATCCTTAGACAGTTTGACGAACTCGTCGGGCGACAAATCGCCGCGCGACATGGCTTCCGACAGCTCATGCTTGCGCGATTCGATCGACGCGATCCGTTCCGACGAGATCTGGGTCATGCCGGATCCGGGAGCGGCCAATCGAAGCTCGCCAACTCGGCTTCCGCCCGCCCTTCACCAGACGTCTTCAAACGCGACGTGACGCGCTGATCCCCAACCGACAGAATGAGAATCTCATTGGCGCCACGCTTTACCGCGCGGTCGAACCGCTTGCGCGGCGACCCGGTCGCAATGATGTCGCTCGCCAATCCCCGGGCTCGCAAATGAGCGAGCGCTTTGGCGCCGGCGGTTTGCGCCCGGTCATCGTCGAGCACGATCACCACATCCAGAGTCTCCGCGGGCGGCGCTTCGATCATCATCGCCAGCCGTTCGATCCCTGCGGCCCAGCCGATCGCGGGCGTGTGCGGGCCGCCAAGAGTCTCGATCAGGCCGTCGTAGCGGCCGCCGGCGATCACCGTACCCTGCGCCCCCAAGCGGTCGGTGACGAACTCGAACGCGGTGTGACGGTAGTAATCGAGCCCGCGCACCAGCCGCGGACTGCGGGTCCAGGGAACGCCCGCCGCATCAACGCCAGCGGTCACCGCCGCGAAGAAGTCCGACGCCTCACTGGTCAAATAGTCGTCGACGCTCGGCGCCCCCGCGCAAATCGCGCGGTCGTTCGCGTCCTTGCTGTCGAGGATCCGCAACGGATTGCGCTCGAGCCGTGCGACGCTGTCTTCCGACAGACTGCCCCGGTGCGACTGGAAGTAATCGACCAGCGCCGAGCGCCACGCGTCGCGCGTCTCGGGATCGCCGAGCGTATTCAATTCGAGCGTCACGCCGTCGGCAATGCCGAGTTCCCGCAGCAGCTGATGACCGAGGCTCAAAATCTCCACGTCCGCCTGCGGTTCGGCGGCGCCGATGATCTCGGCATCGAGCTGGTGGAACTCGCGGAACCGGCCCTTCTGCGGCCGTTCATAGCGGAACGCCGAGCCATGGGTCGCGACCTTCAATGGCGCATGTTGCTGCCAGCCCTCGCTCAAAAAAGCGCGGCAGATACCGGCGGTGAATTCGGGCCGGAGCGTGATCGAATCCCCGCCGCGATCATCGAATGAGTACATTTCCTTCGACACCACATCGGTGGTCTCGCCGATGGTGCGAGCGAACACCTGGGTCGGCTCGATCGTCGGCACTTCGACCCGCTTGAACCCGAACAGCCGGCGCACGCGATCGAACGCCGCGACCACCGCGGCGAGGCGGTCGGCGTCTTCTCCGAGCAGGCTTTGCGTGCCCCGGACGGGCTGAACTGGCGTCATTGCGCCGCGCTTAAGCACATTTCTTCGAAATGCGGAATCAGCCTGTCGGCGGTGTCGTCGACGGCTGTTGCTGTTGTCGCTCCTCGATTGCCCGGCGGAAGAAGCTCGGCGGCGGCAGGAACAGCTTGCGGATGGTGATCCCGATCGTCCGCCCGAGCGGGTCGAGCAGGTCCGGCTGGAAATTCAGCGGAAGGTCGCCAGCCGCGTTGCGCACCTTGGGCTTGGCATCGAAGATGTTGGCGACGGTGAACTGCACCTGGGTGCCGCGCAGCCAGCGGTGCTTGAGCACCAGTTCCGGAATATCGCCGGGATTGGCGAACAGCCGGAGGTCGAAGGTCGCCAGCGGCGAGAATCTGAGATCGTCGCCGGTCAGGCTGTCGACCCTGGTGCCGCTGCGATAATTGGCGCTGAGGCGGGCGCCGAGGCCGTTGTTGAAATAGCCGGCACGGGCCTCGACGAGGTGGCGCGGCGTGCCGCCGCTCGAGCCCGCGGCGTCGCCGTGCAAATAATCGAGTTCGAGCCCCGGCGCGATTGTCACCTTGTCCTCAAACGTAATGGTGTCGGTCAGCGAGAAGGTCAGCCGGCCGCGATTGCCTCCGCCGCCAAAGCCGCCGCCCCCACCACGACCGCCGAAACCGCGGCCGCCGTCGCGGCCGCCTTCGGGCGGCGGCGCGGCGCCGGGCGCGCCTGGCGTCCCGCCCTGGTCAGCCACGCGCGGGGCAATCCCGAATTGCGCGCGCATCTGATCAAGCAGCGCCTGCGACGGGCGTCGCGACTTGAGCGGCTTGGAGAAGTCGAAGCCGACGCGCAGCTGATCGCGCTGGCTGTGGTCGAAATTGACCGGGCGCAGGTCGACGCTGACCAGCTGGCCGACGGTTTCGCCCGGCAGCGGCGCGGCGCGAATGAAGCGTCCGGAGAAAGCAGCCTCGATCGCCGGAGTAACCGAAATGCCGGAAATCGGGTTTTCAATCCGCTGGTGAACGTAATCGGCGCGCAGGCGAAGATCGAGCTTCGAAGACGGCTGCCAGTTAGCGCCGAACTTGAGCACGTTGCGGCGGTCCGACTGGAGGTCCTCGTTGCCGCCGGTGGTCACGGTGACGATCGCGGTTTCGCCCCTGGCGAAGTCGAAGATGCGCGAGCCTGGGGTGATGAGAAGCGGGTCGCCCAATTGCTGAATGGTCGGGGGGCCTTCCTCGCGAGTCCAGCTGGTGATCAGGTTGAGCCGGTCGACCGGCGACCAATTGGCGCCCGCGCCGATCGTCGTCAGGCTGCCGAAGTCGGAAAGTTGGTCGAGCTCGGCATTGAGGTTGAGGGTCAGATTGCCGAGCGCGCTGAATTCCCGGCCGCGGCGGGAGATCGGCAAATCGAAATTGACCGAGGCCGAGCCGACCGTACGACTGAGCGAACCGGGCGTCTCCACCGCTTGCCGCCGGCTTTCGCTGTCGAGGCCGACCGAGCTCGCGCCGACCTTGAAGGTCGCGCCGGCATTGCCCGCCGGGACCTTGAACAGGGTGCCGTTGGCGGTTGCCGTGACATCGCCCGACGTCGTTGTCTCGCGGGCACGGTCGCGCGGGAACGCCGGGTTGTCGCGATCGGTGCCGGTGACGCTGCGGTCCCAATCGGCGTTGCCGGTGACGTTGAAGCGCCACTGGGACTTATCCCAATTGAGCGTGACTCCGGCGTGGGCGCTGTCGCTCGAAGTATTGCGGTCGAGCGCAACCAGCGACGTGTTGCCCAGGCCGATCAGCGAATGGCCTTCGCTATGCTCGAGCTCGGTGTTAAGGGTTGCCGACACGTTGCCGAGGATCTGCCGGTTGAAGACCGCCGATCCGCGGACGTCGCGGCGGCTTCCGATCAACGAGCGCGCGGCGAGCTCTTGCGGGTCGGTCGGGTCCGGAGGCCCATCACGAAGCCGGATGTCACGCTCCGCCTCGGTCAGCATGCTGTTGCCCTCGGCGTGGAGGTTGACCTGCGTCCGGCCGTTGCGCTGGATCATCAGGCGGGTCACGTCGGCATTGCCGCTGGCTTCGCCGCCGGCGGTCGGAACCGTGCCGCCAAGCTGCGCGACGGTCGAGCGAAAGCGCTGGCGAAGCACGATGTTCACCACGCGTTGGTCGGCGCCATAGCCATATTTGAGCGCGACCTCCTCGGGGAGGATTTCGACCCGTTGGATTGCCTCGGTCGGAATGTCGCGCATCTCGCGAAAGCTCGAGATCCGCTGGCCGTTGAGTAACAGGACCGGTTGGCCGCCGCCGCGCCCGCGCGCGCTGCCGATCTCCGGCGCGAGCGCATCGAGCAAATCGGTGATGCTGGTCGCGCCGGTTGCCCGGATATCGGCTGGGCTGAGAACCTTTTCGGGCGGGATGTCGCCGAGCACCGATCCGCGCGCCCGCTGGCCGGTGATGACGATCTCTTCCTCGTCGCCCTCGTCCCCGGTCGCCGGCGCTACGTCCTGGGCGGCCGGAGTTGTTGCCGGTTGGCCCGTGGGCTGTGGCGTGCTGTCCTGAGCATAGGCCGGCGCCGCGACTGGCAGGAAGAAGGCGGTGCCAACAAGCAGCGCGCTGGATGAATATCGTGAGATCATGCGGGCGCCCTATAGTCGACAACTGAACGGTTGATGACAACGCCTCGAACTTCGACAAAGTGCCGACAGTAACCGACGAACGGGCATGTCACGAACCGGCGTTTGCCGATAGGTAGAGCGACTTTCTCTCCCGACACTTGGATAATCAAGGAGTTGCGTTTGATGCGCCGAGCTCTCCTCGCCGCCGTCCTCGTTTTTGCCGCAAGCACGGCTTCGGCGCAGGTTCCGCCGCAGAACAGCCGCCCATCGCTAACGCCGAAAATCGACGCGATTCCGGCCCCGCGCGACACGCCTTATCCGGGCACGATTCAGCTGACTGTCGATGCTTCGGACGTCACCCGCGGGATCTTCAAGATTCGCCAACATGTTCCGGTTTTCGCGGCCGGCGACTTCGTCATGCTCTACCCGAAGTGGATTCCGGGCGGCCACACGCCGCGCGGCGACATCAAGAACATCACCGGTTTCCGGCCGAGCGCCAACGGCAAGCCCCTCGATTGGGTGCGCGACGACCTCGAGGTGACTGCGTTTCACATCAACGTCCCGGCGGGCGTGACGGCGATCGACCTTGACTATCAGTATGTGACGGCGACCGACACCAACCAGGGCCGCACGGTCGCGACGCCCGACATGGCGAGCATCCAGTGGCTGTCGAACTCGATGTATCCGGCTGGCTATTTCGTCCGGCAGATCCCGGTCCAGGCTTCGGTGATCGTGCCGCCGGGCTGGAAGGTCGCGACGGCATTACGGCCCGTCGCAACATCCGCAACCCGTGTCGACTATCCGGCTACGAGCTACGAAATCCTGGTGGACTCGCCGCTGATTGCGGGTGCTCATTACCGGCGCATCGACCTCAGTCCGGACGTCGCGATCGACGTGATTGCCGACAATGCCGACGAACTCGCGGCGAAGCCCGAACAGATTGCCGCGCACAAACGGCTCGTCGAGCAGGCGGTCAAATTGTTCGGCGCCCAGCATTACGACCATTACGATTTCCTGCTGACCATCTCCGATTATCTCGGCGGAAACGGGCTCGAGCATCACCGCAGCTCCGAAGACGGCGTCGGCCGCGGCTATTTCACCGATTGGGACAACAAGCTCGGCGACCGCAACTTGCTGCCGCACGAATATGTGCACAGCTGGAACGGCAAATACCGGCGGGGCGCGAACCTGTGGACGCCCGATTACCGCACAGCGATGCAGGACGAATTGCTGTGGGTCTATGAAGGCCAGACCCAGTTCTGGGGCTACATTCTCGGCGCCCGATCGGGCATGCTGTCGAAGCAGGACACGCTCGATGCGATCGCCGCCACGGCGGCGACCTACAGCACCGGCCGGCCGGGCCGCGCCTGGCGTCCGCTGGTCGACACGACCAACGATCCGATCATCGCCAGCCGCGCGCCGATCCCGTGGCGCAGCTGGCAACGCAGCGAGGATTATTACAGCGAGGGCCAGCTGATCTGGATCGACGTCGACCGGATCATCCGCCAGCAATCGGGTGGCAAACGCTCGATCGACGATTTCGCCCGCGCCTTCTTCGGCATGCGCGACCGCGACTATGGCGAGTTGACCTATACGTTCGACGACGTCGTCGCGACCCTGACCAACGTGCAGCCGTACGATTGGCAGTCGTATCTGCGCGCCAAAGCCTATGGCCTCGCGCCGCAGGCGCCGCTGGAGGGGATCACCCAGGGCGGTTACCAACTGACGTTCACCGCCGACCCGACCAAGTGGATCAAAAGCGGCGAGAAAGAGAACAAGAACAACGACCTCACTTATTCGGGCGGGCTCGTGGTCGGCAATGACGGCAAGGTGTCGAGCGTGCTGTGGGACAGCGCGGCGTTCAACGCCGGGATCACGGTCGGCGCCGAGCTAGTCGCGGTGAACGGCCGCAAGTTCAGTCCGGACTCGCTGAAGAGCGCGATCAAGGCCGCGGCCGCGAACGGCGCTTCGCCGGAGCTGCTCGTTCACGACGGCGAGATTTATCGAACAGTGAAGCTCGATTGGCACGGCGGCTTGCGCTACCCCCGGCTGGAGAAGACCGGGAAAGGACCGGGGACGCTCGACGCTTTGCTCGCGCCGCGCTGAACCGGCCAAGGGGGGCTGATGCGTTATCCGATTATCGCGTTCGCGATCGCGACTGCTGCCGCGTCGCCAACGATCGCCCAGCCGCTGTCGGCGGAAAGCAATGCGCGGGCGTCGTTAGAACGTATCGCGCGGATCGACGCGCAGCTCCATTCGGTGATCGCGATCGACCCAACGGCGATGGATCAGGCCCGGGCGTTCGATTCAACTCGTCGCAGCATCGGGATGGTCGCCGGACAGCCGGTGCTAATCAAGGACAATATCGAAGCGGCGGGGCCGTTGCCGACGACCGCCGGCAGCCTCGCGCTCGCCAACAATGTCACCAACCGCGACGCGCCCCTGGTCGCGCGGCTGCGCGCCGCCGGAGCGATCATCCTCGGCAAAACCAACCTCAGCGAATGGGCGAACATCCGCTCGAACAATTCGATCTCGGGCTGGAGCGCGGTCGGTGGGCAGGTCCAAAATCCCTGGGCGCTCGACCGTAACCCGTGCGGGAGCTCGAGCGGTAGCGGAGCCGCGGTCGCGGCCGGCCTCGTCCGCCTCGCGATCGGCACCGAGACCGACGGATCGGTTACCTGCCCGGCGGCGATCAACGGCATCGTCGGGTTGAAGCCAACCGTGGGCCTCGTGAGCCGGACGCATATCGTTCCGATCAGCCACAGCCAGGACACCGCCGGCCCGATGACCGCCAGCGTGCGCGAAGCAGCGGCGCTGCTGACGGCGATCGCGGGCAGCGATCCGGCCGATCCGACAACGCGTGAGGCTGACCGACACAAGACCGATTATGCCGCGCTGCTCGATGCGAAATCGCTGAAAGGCAAGCGGATCGGTGTGATGCGCTTCGCCTCGGGCTTCGGCACCGATGCGGCGTTCGCAACCGCATTGGCGATTCTCAAGGAGCGCGGCGCGACTCTGGTCGAGATCAAGAAATTCGACGACGGCGCCATCGGCAAGAACGAGTTGCCGGTCCTCCTCACCGAATTGAAAGCCGACCTCGCGACCTATCTAAAAACCAGTCCGGCGCCGCTCGCGGTGCGGAGCCTCGCCGACGTGATCGCGTTCGACAAGGCGCACATGCAGGCCGAGATGACGCTGTTCGGGCAGGAAACATTCGAGCGTGCCGAGAAGACCAAAGGCCTTGCCGATCCGACGTACAAAAAGGCGCGGCAGATCAGCTTCATGGCCGCCGGCCCGAATGGCATCGACCGGCTGTTGAAGGCGAACAACGTCGTCGCTCTGGTCGGCCCGACCATGCCGCCGGCATGGAAAATCGATGCGGTCAACGGCGACCAGATCGCGGGCGGCGGCGCGGGATCGCTTGCCGCGGTCGCGGGCTATCCGCACCTCACCGTGCCGATGGGCCTGGTCAAAGGGCTCCCGGTCGGCCTCAGCTTCATCGGGCCGAAGTGGAGCGAGGCGCTGATCCTGTCGCTGGGCTATGCGTATGAGCAGGCGCGCGGACCGTTCCCGACGCCGAAATTCTACCGTTCGATCGAAGAAAGCCCTGGCATCGCCGAGCACCTCAATCCGGTCAGGCATAGGTAAGCCGCAGCGCGGCGATCGCGGCGACGATGGCGAGGATCAGGAGCATGCGCACCATGCCCGACGGCTCGCCGAACCACAGGATCCCGACGATCACCGTGCCAACCGCACCGATCCCGCCCCACACCGCATAGGCCGTGCCCATCGGGATCGACCGCGAGGCGACCTCGAGCAGGCCCATGCTGATCGCGACGGACACCAGGAATGCGGCCGTCCACGGCCCATTGCGGAAGCCGTCGACGAAGCGCAGCGAGGTGGTGAAGCCGACCTCGAACAGCCCGCCGACGATCAACCACAGCCAGGGCATGACATTCCTTTCACTGGACGGGACGGGAACGCGCGCTAACCTGTCGCGCAATGGCTGATCAGAAGACCATCGGCAACATCGTCGCGCCGTGGCGCTTCCTGTTGTTCCTCGCCGTCTTCATCGCCGGTGTACCATTGGCCAACAGCCAGCTGCACAATCCCGCACTCAGCCTGATGGCCGGGTTCGATGTCGCCACGATCCTGTTCCTGCTGCTCTGCGCTCCGCTGATCCATTCGCGCGATCCCGCTTTGGTCCGCGAACATGCCAAACAGAATGACGCCAATCGTCAGGGCCTGATCATCCTCACGGCCATCGTGATGGTCGTGCTGCTCGCCGCGATCGGCGCGGAAACGATGGACCACCGGCCCGAGCCGCTGACCAAGTTCCTGGTAATCTCAACGCTCATCCTCGCCTGGCTGTTCGCCAATCTGGTCTACACATTTCACTACACCCACCTCGCCTATCGGATGGACAGGAAAACCGGCGACTCGGGGATCAACTTCCCGGGAACCAAGGAGCCCGTCTATTGGGACTTCGTCTATTTCGCTTTCACCATCGGGATGACGTTCCAGACCTCCGACGTGACCATCAGCGATGCGGGCATCAGGCGCTTCGTCACGCTCCACGCCTTTGCCGCCTTCATTTTCAACATCGGCGTACTCGCCTTCACCATCAACGTGCTGGGCTCGAGCTAAGCCGTCGCTTCGATTTCGGGCGGGACCGCGGTCCGGCGGCTCGCCGCGACCAGGCATCCGCCGACGATCAGCAGCGCGCCGGCCAGCGTGTACAGCGACACCCGCTCGTGGAAAATCAACCAGCCACAGGCGGACGCCCACAGAAACCCGCTATATTCGGTGACCGAAAGATAGCTCGCCTCGGCCCGGGCATAGGCCCAGGAGAAGATCAGTCCGCCCGCGGTCGACATCAACGCCGCCACCACCACCCATTGCCACTGGCTATCCGGCCATTCGGGAAAACCGATGAACGGGATCGCCGCAAACCACAGGACCAGCACGGTCAGCGACTGGAAGAAGTTGATCTCGACCGGCTTCGCCGCCAGCGACTGGTGGCGCATCAGCACGATGTTGACCGCATAGCAGAGCGCCGAGCCGATGATTGCCGCGCTGCCCAGCAACACGCCGGGCGCGGCCTCGGCGCGCGCCTGGCCCCAGACGATGACCATCACCCCGGCAAACGCGATGATCGACCCTAAGATCGATTTCTTGCCGATCTGCTCGTGCAGGAACAGGCTCGCGAGGAGCAGCGAAATCAGCGGCGCAATGAAGGTCAGCGCGATCGCCTGCGCGAGCGGGACCCGGCCGATGCCCCAGAAGAACAGCCCGGCCATCACCATCACGACGATCCCGCGCCCGACATGGATCCGCAGCGTCGCCGGTTTCGGCCAGCGCGGTCGGCCCGGCAGATAAAGCGCCGACGTCAGGATGAGGTTGGCGATCGAGCGCCAGATGCTGACCGCAAAAATCCCGATGGCGAGCACGAGTCCCTTCATCACCGCGTCCATGACCGACAGCACCGCGACCGCGGCGAGCGCGGCGGCGAAGGCATGGACGGGATGCTGAGCGACGCGGTTCACGCGCCGGCTGTAGAGGTTTAGTTGCTAGCGTCGAGAGGCGCGGTCGGCGGAGCGTCGATCAGCAATGGCGGCGCCGAGTGCGGCGACAGGCCCTCGGAAAGGGCCCCACCCAGAAACAGAATCAACAACAGCTTGGCCATGGCGCGATGATGCGCCCCGACCAGTGAAAAAAGGCTAAACTATTCAGCCGCGTCGAGTGTCGCTTGATCCGCTTCGGCGGCTTCGAGTTCGGCCGCCTTGGCTTCGACCAGCCGGACGATATGGTCGATCATGTCAGCGTCTTTGACGTGGTGATCGGTGACGCCCGAGAGATAGACCATGTGGGTGCCGTTGCCGCCGCCGGTGATGCCGATATCGGTCTCGCGCGCTTCACCCGGGCCGTTGACGACGCAGCCGAGGACCGAGAGCGACATTGGCGTCTTGATGTGCTGGAGCCGGTCTTCGAGCGCCTCGACGGTGCGGATCACGTCGAAGCCCTGACGCGCGCAACTCGGACAGGACACGACGCGCACGCCGCGGCTGCGGATGCCGAGGCTCTTCAGAATTTCGTAGCCAACCCGAACCTCTTCCTCCGGCTCTGCCGACAGCGACACGCGGATCGTGTCGCCGATGCCGGCCCACAGCAGCGAGCCGATGCCGAGCGCGGATTTGACGGTCCCGCCGATCAATCCGCCAGCCTCGGTGACGCCGAGATGCAGCGGGCAATCGACCTGGTCCGCGAGCTGTTGATAGGCCGCGACCGCGAGGAACACGTCGCTGGCTTTGACCGCGACTTTATACTCGCGGAAGTCATGGTCCTCGAGGATCCGGATATGGTCCAGCGCGCTTTCGACCAAAGCCTCGGGGCACGGCTCGCCATATTTTTCGAGCAGGTCTTTCTCGAGGCTGCCGGCATTGACCCCGATGCGGATCGCGCAGCCATTGGCGCGGGCGGCGCCGATGACTTCGCGGACCCGCTCCTCCGACCCGATGTTGCCGGGGTTGATCCTGAGGCAGGCGGCGCCGGCGTCGGCCGCTTCGAGCGCGCGCTTGTAGTGGAAGTGGATGTCGGCGACGATCGGGACGTTCGCCGCGCGGACGATTTCGCGCAGCGCCGCGGTGCTCTCCGCGGTTGGGCAAGACACCCGGATGATATCGGCGCCGGCTTCCTCGCAGCGGTGGATCTGGTCGATCGTCGCTTTGGCGTCCTCGGTGGGCGTGTTGGTCATGGTCTGGACGCTGATCGGCGCATCTCCGCCGACAGGGACGGAGCCGACCATGATCTGCCGTGACTTGCGCCGATCGATATCGCGCCAGGGACGGATTGAGGACATGGACGCGCATATAGGCGCTCGGGCTTCCCCGGCAAAGCAAAGCCAGTTGGATTCGTCGTCCGCCGCTGTGTAAGTAGGCCAGCGGACCTAGAGCGGGGAACACGAGTTGGATTCATCGACGATTGCGTCCTCGCCGCCACCCTTGCCGTTTGTCCTTAGCGTCGGTGTCACCGGACACCGGCTCGAGGCTCTGCCGGCGGGGTCGGTGGAGACGCTGGAAACGCGCGTGCGCGAGGTGCTCGGTGAGATCCAGCGCGCGGTTCGCAAAGTCATCGAAACTCATGGCGATAGTTACTCCGCCGATCCACCGCGCCTGGTGTTTATCTCGCCGATTGCCGACGGGGCCGATCAGATCGCCGCGGAGATCGCCGTTTCGATGGGCTACGAACTGCGTGTGGTCATGCCGAGCGCGCTTGAAGACTATCGCAAGGAAATGCTCGACACTGCAACACGCGACCGGTTCGACCGGCTCGTCGCCGCGGCCGCCTCACGCTTCGAGCTGCCAGGCGACGCGGGCCGCCTCTTTCACGGCTATGTCCTGGCGGGGCGCGCGACCGTCGCCCATTGCGACATCTTGCTGGCAGTGTGGGACGGGCTTCCGGCGCGCGGTCGCGGGGGGACCGCGGAAGTCGTGACGCTGGCCCTGAGCCGGGGCTCGCCGGTAGTCCATTTGTCGACCACCCTCGGCACGCCGCCGATGCTGCGCTGGAGCGCCTTCGACCCGACCGTCGTAACGGACCGTGACGAGCCGACGATCGAGCGGCCGTTCGACCAGGAAAATGTCGACCGGCTGGTCGCGGCCCTGGTGGCGCCGCCGCCCGATCGGCGCGAACAAGTATACGCCGCGCGCTATCAGGCCGAGCGCAATCGGCGGTGGAAGGTGCGGATCGAATATCCGCTGCTCCTTGCGTTCGCCGGTGTAAAACGGATCGGGCCAGGTGCGTGGAAAGCGCAGCATTGCTCGGAGTACACCCGTAGTGAATGGCAGGCCTATCGCGAGGCATGTGCCGATCGCCACGGCTTGGACGCGTCGATCGACCGGATCGAGCTTTGGTACGATTGGGCCGACCGCCTTGCTGGCCATGTCGCCCAATCCTACCGGAGCGGACACGTGTTCAACTTCCTGCTCGGTGCTGCCGCGGTTCTGCTGGCGGTGACGACGCTGGTACTTCCCCAGGCGAAAGTTCTGCTGGCGGTGGGCGAATTCCTCGCGGTGGTCGCGATCCTCGCCAACACCAGCATTGGCACCAGACAGGAATGGCACCGCAAATGGCTCGATTATCGCCAGCTTGCCGAGCGGCTGCGGCCGATGCGCAGCCTCAAATTGCTCGGGGTCGCGGCGCCGGATCCGCCGGGTACCGCGGCAAATCCCGTCGCCCGGCGATGGGTCGAATGGTATTCGGCCGCTGTGTGGCGGGCGACCGGCTGTCCGACCGGTCGACTTGACGCCAAGACGGCAGATTCGCTGGCGATCGCGATCGCCGAACATGAAATAGCGCCGCAAATCGCTTACCACCGCGCAACGTCGGCTCAGGTTGAGCGGCTCGATCACCGGCTTGAGACATTGGGCACAGCCTTGTTTTCGGCCTCGCTGTTCAGTTGCGCTTTCCTGCTGGTCGCATTCGCCGTTTCGCATGAGTGGGTGGAGGCTCACGCGGATTGGTTCGTTATGATCTCCGCGGGCCTGCCGGCGATTGGCACGGCAATCTTCGGAATCCGTTTCCAGGGCGACTTCGGTGGCAGCGCGGTTCGCTCGCAATCCACCGCCGACAGGCTCGACCTTATTGTCGGCGAGCTCCGCGAGCCGCGCCTCGGGCTGTCGCGGACCGCGGATCTGGTCGAGGAAGCGGCCCGGGCAATGCTGTCCGACCTCGACGAATGGCAATTGGTCAACCAGCAGCGCGACTTGTCGATCTAGCCCTGGTCCGTATCGCCCCAGCGCCAGCGCCAGCCGCCGCGCGTGGTGCGGGCGGTGATGACCATCAGCGTCACGGTTGCCGGGATGAGAATCGCGAATGCGACGAACGGGCGGGTTGAGAAGCCGAGCGCCGCACCGAAGGCAAGGGCAAGATAGGCGAGAGTGACCGCCCAGCCCTGCCAGGCGATCGGCATGCCGGAGCCAAAACCGTAGCGCTTGGGCGCGAACCATTCGGGACCATCGTCACTCATTCGTTCCTCCTTTAGGAGGCCGGCCGCGCTTGCGCGGATTGGGCGCCTTGAGCTTGACCCCCCGACTGACGAGCGCCTCGCGCAACAGGCACTCAACCTGTGCGTTCACGCTTCGGAGCTCGGCGGCAGCGCAGCGTTCGACCGCCGCCCACAGGGCGGGGTCGACGCGTAGCGGATACGCCTTGCGCTCGCCGCCGTCCGCCATCGCTCAGGTGTACAGCGTGCCGGTGTTGACCACGGGTTGGGTGTCGCGCTCGCCGCACAACACGACCATCAGGTTGGAGACCATCGCCGCGCGCCTCTCGTCGTCGAGCTCAACGACATTCTTCGCCGACAGCATTTCGAGCGCCATTTCAACCATGCCCACAGCGCCCTCGACCAGGGTCTTGCGGGCCGCGACAACCGCCTGCGCCTGCTGGCGGCGGAGCATCGCGCCAGCGATTTCCTGCGCGTAGGCGAGGTGGGTGAAGCCGCATTCGTCGACCGTGATTCCGGCGACCGCGAGCCGCGCCTGGAGCTCGGTCCTGAGCTCGCCCCCGACCTGGTCGTGGTTGCCGCGCAGAGTTACTTCCTGATGCTCGAAATCGTCGTACGGGTAGCGCGAGCCGATGGTCCGGATCGCGGCTTCAACCTGGACCCGGACGAACTGTTTGTAATCGTCGACGTCGAATAGTGCCTGGGCGGTATCGACCACGCGCCACACGATCTGCGCCGCCATCTCGATCGGGTTGCCGCGCAAGTCGTTGACCTTGATCTTGTCCGAAATGAAGTTGTTGGCGCGGACCGAGACCTTCTTCTTGGCCATCCACGGCCACGTCCAGCGCAGGCCGGTGTTGCGGTCAGTCCCGCTATATGAGCCGAACAAGGTGATCGCCACGGCCTGGTTGGGCTGGAGCATGTAGAAGCCGGGCATGATCAGGATGAACACCAACGTCGCAAGAATGATCAGAAGGACGTTGAGACCACCGCCAGGACCGTTGGGCAACGACCCGATCGCGAAAATATCGGCGAGCACCGCCAGAACCAGCGCGACCAGCATGGCGTAGCCGCTCGCCGTGGATGCCGGCCGTTCTGACGTTGCCGTCAACGCAATGATTTTTTCGTTGGCCACTTTTTTGCCTCCCTTAAATTGATATCATAATAATATGCAAACCAAAGCCTGGTCAACTAGAATCGTATGGAATGCCCCGCTATGGCCCGCGCATGTCGAGACAAGGTTGGCACCTAGTAATTCACGGCGGTGCGGGTTCGATGCGGCCCAAGCACGGCGATCCCGATCACGAGCAGCGCGCCCGCCAAGGTTTGCGAGCGGCGCTCGACGCCGGCGCGGCGATCCTCGCCGAAGGCGGCGCGGCGCTCGACGCGGTCGAGGCCAGCGTCCGACAGCTCGAGGACGATCCGTGCTTCAACGCCGGGCGCGGCAGCGTGCTGACCAGCGAAGGCCGCGTCGAGCTCGATGCCGCGATCATGGACGGCGCGACCCGCCGCGCCGGGGCGGTCGCCGGCCTGCGCGCAACCCGCGCGCCGGTCAGCCTCGCGCGGCGATTGATGGAACAGGGCCCGCACGTGTTCCTCTCCGGCAGCGGTGCCGACGGCTTCGCCCGCGACGCCGGTCTCGAACAGGTCGAAAACGCCTGGTTCGTGACCACGGAGCGCCGCCGCCAGCTCGACGAGTTGCTTGAGCACGGCGGGTTCGACGCCGACGTCAAATATGGCACCGTCGGCGCAGTGGCCGTCGATGAGGGCGGCCATGTCGCGGCTGCGACTTCGACCGGCGGGCTGACCGCGAAGCGCTGGGGAAGGATCGGCGATTCGCCGTTGATCGGCGCGGGCACCTATGCCGACGACCGTTCCGCCGCGGTGTCGGCAACGGGCTCGGGCGAATATTTCATCCGCGCGGTCGCGGCGCACCAGTTGGCCGAACGCGTCCGGCTTGGCGGGGAAACGCTTCAAGCGGCGCTGGACGGAGTCCTGGCTGACATCAGCGACCTCGGCGGTACTGGCGGGCTCATCGCGGTCGCGCCGAATGACGAAACCGCGTGGGGCTTCACGACACCGGCGATGTACCGCGGAAGAGCCGACAGCGCCGCTCGGACGGTCGCGATCTACGCCGACGAGGACGAACGGTAAGGTAGCGCTTCGGCCATCCACTGCGCTTCCTGCGCGATGGCGGCGCGCTCGGTCGCGACGAAATCGGCGACGGCATCGCGAAAGCTGCGATTGGGAAGGAAATGCGCCGAGCAGGTGATCACCGGCTCATAGCCGCGCGCGAGCTTGTGCTCGCCCTGGGCGCCGGCCTGAACTGAAGACAGGCCGTGGTCGATCGCCCATTCGATCGCCTGGTAATAGCTCAGCTCGAAGTGGAGGAACGGCACTTCGTCGATTGTGCCCCAATAGCGGCCGTAAAGCGCATCGGGCCCGACGAGATTGAGCGCCCCGGCAATCGGGACCGAGCCGCGGTAAGCGAGGAACAACAGCAAGCGGTCGCCCATCCGCTCGCCGATCAAATCGAAGAATTCGCGGGTGAGATACGGCTGGCCCCATTTGCGCGACCCGGTGTCCTGGTAGAACGCCCACATCGCATCCCATTCCGACGGGCCGATTTCCGCGCCGCGCAACGACCGGAATTCGAGTCCGTCGCGGGCGGCCGAACGCTCCTTGCGGATGGTCTTGCGCTTGGCGCTGCGGAGCGCGCCGAGGAAATCGTCGAAGCTGGCGTAGCCGCGATTGAACCAGTGATATTGCAGGCCGTGGCGGATCATCCAGCCGCGCCGCTCGCACTCGACCGCGCCGGCTTCTTCGATGAAGGTGATATGCGCCGAGGACAGATCGTTTTGCGCCGTCACCGCCTCGACGGCGGCGAGCAATTGTTGCGGGCGATGGCCGAGCAGGCGCTGCCCCGGTACCGGCGTGAACGGCAACGCGATCTGGAGCTTGGGATAATAACGCCCGCCGGCGCCTTCCCAGGCTTCGGCCCAGCCGTGGTCGAACACATATTCGCCCTGACTATGACCCTTGAGATAGGCCGGAGCGGCGGCGAGCAGCCGCCCGTCCTCCTCGACCAGGATCGGGGCGGGAGACCAACCCGTGCCAGGCCCGACGCTGCCCGAATCCTCAAGCGACGAGAGGAACGCGTGGCTGAGCAGCGGGTCGCCGCCGGCCAACGCGTCCCATTGCGCGGCATCGACCGCCGCCACGCCGGACGCCAGCCTTGCGAGGATCTCAGATTCGCGGTCGGCCATCGCTTTCCCAAATGAGCGCGTCGGCCTGAACCGCGGCTTGCGCGCGTTCAGCCGCAGAGCGGATCGTCCAGCTGTAGACCGGCATTTTGCGGCGGACGCGAGCCACCCAGGACGAACCGAGCGAGGCGCGATCGACCGCGAGAAATTGCGGCGCGGCGAGCCACATCGTCGTTTTGCGTCGGAGTTGCGGCAGGCTGGCTCTGACGACGAGCCCCCGGCGAATCTCGGGCAGGTTGGTCTTCACCAACCGCGATATGCGAGGATCGAAACTCATGACGCCCAAGGGGCCAGCGTAACCCTTCAGCGCGAGACGAAGCGCCGGAGCCCACCGCCAGATATCCTGTTCGACCTTGATCTCGAGCAGCAGCGGTACCCGGCCAGCAACCATCTGCAGCAGGCTTGCGAGCGTCGGCATCGGTTGCCCGCCGATCCGCAGGCGCGCCAATTCTTCGAGAGTGGAAGCGCCGATACGCATCGGGCTTGCGCACATCCGCCATGCGTCCGCGTCGTGAAACACGACAATCTGGTTGTCGCGGGTGAGCCGAAGATCGCATTCGATCCCCGCGCGGAACTCGAGCGCGGCGGCAAAGGCGATCAGGCTGTTCTCGGGAAAAGCCGTGCCGGAATGCAGCCCGCGATGGGCGAACCCCGCCGGTCCGGGATCGAGTGGGTCAGGGCCGGACGGCGACGATCGCATCCACTTCTACGGCGACGCCCAGCGGCAGCACCGCGACCCCGACCGCGCTGCGCGCATGGCGGCCGGCCTCGCCGAACACGTCCTGCATTAGCTCGGACGCGCCGTTGGCGACCTTGGGCTGGTCGGTGAACGCCGGCGCACTGTTCACGAACACGCCAAGTTTGACGACGCGTTCGACCCGGTCGAGCGACCCGAGCGCAGCCTTCATCTGCGCCACCAACATCACGCCGCAGCGCCGCGCCGCGGCGATCCCGCCGTCGAGGTCGACGTCCTCGCCGAGCCGGCCTTTGATCAGGCTGCCGTCCTCGGCGAAGCTGATCTGTCCGGAAATATGGAGGAGGCCGCCATGCTCGACCGCGGGCACATAAGCGGCGACCGGGGCGGCGGGCTGGGGCAGAGTGATGCCGAGCGCGGCGAGGCGTTGATCGATGCTCATGCGCCCGCCCCAAGCACCGGCAGTCCCACGAATCAACCCTCGCGGTGGACGGCGAAGCCGGCGAAGCTCTGGTTCACCGGCATCAGCTCGATCGTGTTGATGTTGAGGTGCGGCGGCAGGGTCGCAATCCACCAGATGGTCTCGGCGAGGTCGCCGGCGGTCATTGGAATAACGCCGGCATAGAGCTTGTCCGACGCGTCCCGGTCGCCGCCGGTGCGGACGATCGTGAATTCGGTCTCCGCCATTCCCGGCTCGATCGACGTTACTCGCACGCCGCTGCCGTGGAGATCGCTGCGCAGATCGAGCGAAAATTGGCGCACGAAGGCCTTGGTGCCAGCGTACACCGCTCCGCCCTTGTACGGATAGGTCGCCGCGACCGACGACAGGTTGATGATCGCGCCCTTGCGTTCGACGATTTTGGGCAGGAGCGCCCGGGTCAGCGCAACCAAGCCGGTAATATTGGTGTCGATGACGGTTTCGATCCGGTCCCAGTCCGTGTCGGGCAGCGAGTCGGTTGGCGGCGCGAGGCCGGCGTTGTTGAGCAACAGGTCGATGCCACCCCACGGCGCGTCGAGCCCCGCAAGCTTTTCGAGTGCCGTCCGGTCGCGCATATCGACCTCAAGCGGCAGGAACGCATCGCCGAGGTCGTCCGCAAGCGCCTTCAGCCGGTCGCCGCGACGGCCCGTGCCGATCACCCGCCAGCCGCCCTCAACGAAGCGCCGCGCCGCGGCTTCGCCGATTCCCGCCGTCGCTCCGGTAATCAATATCGTCTTGGTCATGTGGGGTCCTCAAAGGTTTCAAGTGTGCGCCCGGCGGCCACCAGCTCATCCGGCTTCAGGCCAATCTGCTCCGAAACGGCGACAAGGTCAGGCTCATGGGCTTCCAGAAAGCCGATCAGCGCACGGAGCAAGCCCCGATCATCCACCCGACGCCGAAGGTCGTCTGTCCCGATTCCGGTCAGGTCCAGGAACCGGCGGGCGCGCCGTTCGTCGGTCAGGGTCGCGGTCAGCGCCGCAAGCGCGATCGTATGTGCGTCGTTTGGCGTCTCGGCCGTCATGGCCTAGGCTCTTAAAAGCCGAGTGCGGGTGAGGGAAACAAATTGGCGAAGATCCTGATCGTCGAGGACAATGCGCTGAATATCAAGCTATTCTGCGACCTGCTCGCGGCGCATGGGCATGAGCCGCAGGCGGTGACCGACAGCCGCCAGGCGATCGATGCGGCGCACGATTTCGCGCCCGACCTGGTGATCACCGACATCCAATTGCCGCACGTTACCGGACTGGACCTGATTCAGCTGATGCGCGCGGACCGCCGGTTGGCCGACGTGCCGATCATGGCGGTGACGGCCTATGCCGCGCGCGGCGACGAGGAACGGATTCGCGCGGCGGGCGCGCAAGCCTATGTGTCCAAGCCGATTTCGGTGATGCGCTTTGCGCAAACCGTGGATGAACTGTTGAACGCCGGACGCGGCGACACCGCGGAGATCGATATGTCCGAAAGTCCGGCCAACAAAACGGCCGAAAGCCCCGGACCACGTGAGGCCGGGGGCGAAGAGACGTCTACTTAATCTTCGTCTCTTTGAACTCGACGTGCTTGCGCACTTTCGGGTCATATTTGCGGAAGCTCAGCTTCTCGGTCTGGGTGCGCGGATTCTTCTTGGTCACATAGAAGAAGCCCGTATCGGCGCTGCTGACGAGCTTGATCTTGACGGTTGCCGGCTTGGCCATCGCATTGTCCCGGATACAAAAGAGAAAGGCGGCTGTCCGCCGCCCATGTTGTTGCGCCAATGACGCAGCGCCCTGAAATTGTCAACCGAAGCGGTTGCACTCCAGGGGTCGTAACGGCACCTTAACAAGTCCGCGGCATCCTGTGACCAACAGGAGGACAGACGAATGGCAACCGACCAGCTCGCGCACATCAGGACGCAGGTCGGTTTGCGCGTCGCCGAAATCCGCGACGCCGGTCCCCGCCTTTCGCCTCTGGCACTCCACACGCGCATGGACGCAATTCGTCAGCTCGCCGCCGACCATGGCCTCGCCGCCCTCGAAAGCCTCGCCCGCCGCACTGCCCAGCTCGCGTTGCTGCCGGGACATCGGGTCACGATGAAGTCGTGCCTGGAGCATGTCGAGGAAGCATTCGACTGCCGCTCGGATCGCGACTGCACGGCGATGCTCGCAGCGCTCGCCGTCCGGCTTCACTAGGATTTCGACACTCTAGGGGTGTTCGTGCATTGAAGGCGCGATGCGCGCCTTCTCGCAGCTTCTCGACGATCTCGTCTACACGCGCTCGCGCAACACCAAGCTCAAACTGATCGGCGATTACCTTAGAGAAACGCCCGATCCCGACCGCGGCTATGGCCTCGCGGCGCTGACCGGCACGCTCGAACTTCCGCACGTCAAACCCGCCGCGATCCGCGGGCTGGTCGAGGAGCGCATCGATCCGGTGCTGTTCTTCATGAGCCGCGATTATGTCGGCGACACAGCGGAAACCGTCGCCTTGCTGTGGCCCACACCCCCCGGCGAGCCGGAAGTGGACGACGCCACGATCGGCATCGCCGACGCGATCGAGCGGTTGCGCGCCGCGTCGAAGCTCGACGCTCCGCGCGTGCTCGCCGCGATGCTCGACCATCTCGACGCCTCAGGCCGGTTCGCGATGCTCAAGCTGGCACTCGGCGGGCTTCGGGTTGGAATCAACGCGCGGCTGGCGAAGCAGGCGCTGGCTTCGGCCTTCGGGCTTGAGGTCGAAGCGGTCGAGGAAGTCTGGCATGGACTTCGCCCGCCGTTCGCCGAGCTGTTCGACTGGGCCGAAGGCCGCGCCGAGCAACCAGCGGCGCGAGACGTGCCGGTGTTCCGGCCGTTCATGCTCGCCCATCCGCTCGACACGGCCAAGGTATCGCTCGATGACTATGCCGCCGAGTGGAAGTGGGACGGCATTCGCGTCCAACTCGTCCACGCCGGCGGCAAGACCCGGCTCTACAGCCGTACGGGCGATGACATTTCGGGCAGTTTTCCGGACGTCGCCGAAGCCTTTCGCACCAAGGGTGTGCTCGACGGCGAACTCCTCGTTCGCGGCGAAGCGCAAGGTGTCGCCGATGTCCACGGCGGCGCCGCGGCCAGCTTCAACGCGCTCCAACAAAGGCTCGGCCGCAAGAACGTCAGCCAGAAGATGCTCGCCGACGCTCCGGCGTTCGTGCGGCTCTACGACATATTGTTCGACGGCGACGAGGACTTGCGCGACCTCGCCTGGGAGCAGCGGCGGTTGCGGCTCGAACGCTTCGTGCCACGGCTCGATCTGGAGCGATTCGACATCTCGCAAATGATTGAAGCCGAAAGCTTCAAAGAGCTCGAAGACCTCCGTTCCAATGCCCGCGACGTCGCGATCGAAGGGATCATGCTCAAGCGACGCGACAGCCCGTACGTCGCCGGCCGCCGCACCGGTTTGTGGTACAAATGGAAGCGCGATCCACTGACTGCCGATTGCGTTTTGATGTACGCCCAGCGCGGATCGGGCAAACGCTCGAGCTATTATTCCGACTATACATTCGGCTGCTGGAGTGAGGGCGGCGACCTGCTGCCCGTCGGCAAGGCTTATTTCGGCTTCACCGACGAGGAACTGAAATGGCTCGACCGGTGGATCCGCGGCCATACGGTCGAACGCTTCGGGCCGGTGCGCGAGGTCGAGAAGAGCCTAGTCCTCGAAGTCGCCTTCGATTCGATCCACACCAGCACGCGTCACAAGTCCGGGCTGGCGATGCGCTTTCCGCGCATCAGCCGCATACGGATCGACAAACCGGCGGCAGAGGCCGACCGGCTGGCGACGCTCCAGGCAATGGTCACTTGAAGCGCGCGTGAAGCGCGTTAAGCCTCGCTCCCTTACGGGAGAGGGGCTTCATGTTGAAATATCTGCTTGCCGGCGCCGCGGCGCTGACCGTCGCGACCGCGGCCAATGCCGAAACTTATGCGATCCAGGCCGGCCGACTGATCGTCGACGCCGCCCAGCCCGCGCGCGGCGCCTCGACTGTGATCGTCGAGAACGGCCGCGTCAGCCGGATCGACAGCGGCTTCACTGCTCCGGTCGGCGCGATCGTGGTCGACCAGCGCGGCCGGACCGTGATGCCCGGCCTGATCGACGTCCACGTCCACCTGACGCAGACCGCCGGAACGCCGTGGTACGCTTATTACACGCAGAAATATTCGGTGCCTTATGGAACGACGCTCGGGCTGACCCACGCGCTGGAGATGGCCCAGGGCGGGTTCACCACGGTGCGCGATCTCGGGGGTGACACCAGCTCGGTAACCGCGATCCGCGACGCGGTAGCTGAGGGACGCTTCCCCGGGCCGCGGATCAAAGTGTCCGGCGAGCCTTTGTCGATCATCGGGGGACATGCGGACTCAGCGACCGGCCTCCCGCCCGAGCTCGCCGAGGCCGTCAATGATGCGCATCTTAGCCCTGCGGTGTGCACTGGCGTGCAACAATGCCAGGAAGTGGTCCGCAAGCTGGGGGCGGCGGGCGTCGACCTGATCAAGATCATGGCTACCGGCGGTGTGCTCGATCCGGGCGCGATGGGGCTGGAGCAACATTTCACCGACGCCGAGATGAAGGGCATCGTCGACACGGCGCATGCGATGCGCCTCAAGGTTGCGGCGCATGCCCATGGTGCGCGGGGCATTCTCGCGGCGACCAACGCCGGGGTCGATTCGATCGAACATGGCACCTTCCTCGACGCCGCCGGCGCCCAGGCGATGAAGGCTCACGGCACCTATTATTCGGCGACGCTGATGGCGTTCAGCGGTGTGCAGGGGCTGATCGGCACCGGCAAGCTCGCGCCCGAATCCGAAGCCAAGGCGCAGCAGACGTTCGCGGTCTGGGGCAAGGGCCTCAACCTCGCGTATCGAACCGGCGTCAAAATCGCGCTCGGCACGGATTCTGCCGTCGCCCCGCACAAGGATGCGGCCAAGGAGCTCGGCCTGATGGTCAGCAAGGGCGGAATGACCCCGCGCGACGCCTTGATCGCCGCGACCAAGGGCGGGGCCGACCTGCTCGACCTGTCGAACGAGACCGGGACCCTCGATCCCGGCAAGTCGGCCGACCTGATTGCAGTCGAGGGAGACCCGTTGGTCGATCCGGCCGCGGTGACCCACGTCGATTATGTCATGGTCCGGGGCAAAGTGATCCCGATGAAAGGCGCCCAATGACTCGCACGTCCCTTTTCGCGCTTGCTCTGGCGCTCAGCAGCGCCCCCGCTGTCGCGCAGAACACCCCGGCCGGTGACGCTCCGTCGAAGGAGGCTAAGGCCGAGGCGGCCAAGCCCAATCCCGACCAGGTCAAGGCCAGCGTCGAGGAAGATGCTCAGCCGGTGAAACGATCGATCTCGCTGCGCGGACGGACGCTGGCCTACACCGTGACGCCCGGTCACCTGACGGTCCGCAACGCCGACGGCGAACCCACCGCGAGCATGTTCTACACCGCCTACACGGCGCCATCGGCCCGGCGGCCGCGGCCCGTGACCTTCCTGTTCAACGGCGGACCGGGCTCGTCGACCATGTGGCTGCACATGGGGTCGTTCGGGCCGATCAAGGTCGACGCGTCGAACCCCGAGACCATCGCCGGGCCGCCGTTCCGCTATGGTCCGAATCCCGACACGTTGCTCGACGTCAGCGACCTGGTGTTCATCGATGCGCCGACGACCGGCCTGTCGCGCGCCTTGGGCAAGGCCGAGCCGAAGGATTTCTTCGGGGTCGACAAGGACCTCGACGTTTTCACCCGGACCATCCAGCGCTATTTGACCAAATACGGCCGGTGGAATTCGCCCAAGTTCATCATCGGCGAGAGCTACGGGACGACGCGCGCGGCCGGCCTTTCGCAGCGGCTGCTCGACCAGGGCGTCCAGCTCAACGGCATCGCGTTCGTCTCGACGGTGTTCAACTTCGCCGACTTCCAGGGCGACCAGTCATTCGTGAATTTCTTCCCGACCCTGGCGGCCAACGCCTGGTACCACGGCAAGATCGATCCCAAGCCCGATCTCCGGCAGTTCCTCGCCGAGGCGAGCGCCTTTGCCAGCGGGCCCTACGCATCGGCGCTCGAACGCGGCAATGCGCTCACCGTTGAAGAGCGACAGTCGATCGCCCAGCAGATGGCGCGCTTCCTCGCGATTTCTCCCGACTATATCCTGAAATCGAACCTCCGCGTCACCGACGACCGTTATCGCCGCGAGCTGCTGCGCGACCGCCATCAGATCATCGGGCGAATCGATTCGCGCTATGTCGGGACCGAGGCCGACGATGCCGGCGCGGGAACGAGCTACGATCCGCAGGCGAGCGCCATCACCGGCGCGTTCGTCGGGGCCCTCAACGACTATTTGTACCGCGATCTCGGCTATAATTCGCCACTGACCTACCGGCCCAACAATTATGCCGCGGTCTACGACGGTCCCGACGGCTGGAATTTCCAGCACAAGAGTCCCGATGGCGACCAGTTGATGGCCGATACCAGCGTCGATCTGGCCAATGCGATGCGGCAGAACCCGCGGATGAAGGTGATGTCGGTCAACGGTTATTACGATCTGGCGACGCCGTTCCATGGCGCCGATTATGAGTTCGGGCATCTCGCGCTCGAACCGCAGCTCCAGGCGAACATCCGCTATTCATATTATGAGGCGGGGCACATGATGTACATCGACCCGGCCTCGGCGCGGCAACTCAAGGCCGATCTCGCGGCCTTCTACGCCGCCGCGATGTGACATACGAAAACGCCCGCCCGGCAGAACCGGACGGGCGTTTCGCCTGCCCCCTTTGAAATCAGTCCGGCGCGCGCTGGCTGAGATTCACAGCGGCATATTTGCCGCGGCGATCGACCTCGATCTCGAACTCAAGCCGATCACCCTCGTTGAGCGTCGGGATCCCGGCGCGCTCGACGGCCGAGATGTGGACGAACGCGTCAGGCTGGCCGTCATCGCGTTGAATGAAGCCGAAGCCCTTCATCGCGTTGAAGAATTTAACCGTGCCGGTGGCCTTCTCGCCGGTTAACTGCCGCTCCGGGGCGCGCTCGGCGCGCTCGACTGCGATCGGCTCGCCTTCGATCCGAAGATTGGTCGCCGAAATCCGCCCGCCGCGATCGACAAGCGTGAACTCCAGCGGCTGTCCATCGGCGAGATCGGTCAGGCCGGCCTGCTCGACCGCGGAGATGTGAACGAACACATCCTCACCGCCGTCGTCGCGGACGACAAAGCCGAAGCCCTTTTGCGGATTGAAGAATTTGACGATGCCTTTGCCTTCGCCGACGACCTGCGGGGGCATTCCGCCACCGCCACCGCCGCCGCCGCCGCGAAAGCCGCCGCCACCGCCGCCGCCGCCGCCGCGGAATCCACCGCCGCCGCCGGGACGGTCGCCGAAGCCCCCGCCGCCGCCGCCGAAGCCGCCACGATCACCATAGCCGCCACGATTTCCGCCGCCGCCGCCGAAGCCGCCGCGTTCCTGGAACCCGCCTTGGTCGCTGTGATTCTCTTCGAAGAAACCGTCGCGCTTATCCCGACCGCGTCCGCCGCGGTCGCCCTTGCGCCCTTTATCGAAACCCATGCCCGTCCAAACTTCCGTATGCCCACAAACAGTTAGAACCGAAGCGCTGGGCCCCAAAACGCCTTCGGACAGTGCGTTTCCCACTGACGCACCGCGCGGGGCCTTACATGAAAAATATGGGCTTCTCTAGTGATTCCATCGCGCTGGGCTGGCATGGGTGGCGGACGCCGGACTAAAGCGGCGGTCAGGCTCCACTTTAGGAACTTCGAATGGCGATCCATTTTCACGAGGAAGATCTGGGCGGCGACGTTTGCTTTGCGGACGGCCCGATCGCGGTGGATACCGAAGCCATGGGCCTCATCGCCGGGCGCGATCGTTTGTGTGTCGTGCAATTGTCCGACGGCAAAGGCGATGAACACCTCGTCCGCTTCAAACGCGGCAGTGATTATTCGGCGCCCAACCTCAAGGCGCTGCTGGGCGATCTCAATCGTCTGAAACTCTATCATTTCGCGCGGTTCGACGTCGGCATGATCCATGCTTACCTCGGGATCCTGGCCGCTCCACTCTACTGCACGCGGACCGCATCGCGGCTGGTGCGGACCTACACCGACCGCCACGGACTCAAGGATCTGGTCAAGGAGCTGCTCAACATCGACCTGTCGAAGGCTCAACAAACCAGCGACTGGGGCGCCGACGAACTGTCCGACGCCCAGCGCGAATATGCGGCCAGCGACGTCCGCTATCTTCATGCGCTCAAGGCTAAACTCGACGAGCGTCTGGCGCGCGAGGATCGGGCAGCGTTGGTTCAGGCCTGCTTCGATTTTCTTCCAGCGCGGGCCCTCCTCGATATCGCCGGCTGGGCCGAGCAGGATATTTTCGCGCATGACGGCTAAGCAGAATTGTGTCTGAGGCTGCCGTCCGGGAACGCGCGGTCAAGCAGCGCTGGGCGGTCCCGGGCAGCGCCCATGACAAGATCGTCCGCTGGTCGAAAATCATCCTGCCGAGCGCGGTCGGGGCGTTGATCGCCATCCTCGCGCTCGCGCCGCTCGACAAGGAAGGCGACGTCAGTTTCATCCTCGACAAGAAGAAGGTCGAAAACGCGCCCGAGCGGATGCGGGTCGAAACCGCCCGCTACGTCGGCGCCGACAACAAGGGCCAGAAGTTTTCGATGACCGCCCAAAGCGCGATCCAGCGCACTTCCGAAGTCCCGATCGTCGATATCGAGGGGATGTTCGCGCAGCTCGCCCTGGACAACGGGCCGGTGATGATCGCTGCCAACCAGGGCCGCTACGACCTCGATACGCAAAAAGTCGCGGTGAACGGGCCGGTGCGGGTGCTCGGGCCCGACGGTTACCGGCTCGAGACTCGCGACGTGACGGTCGACTTGAAGGCCCGGCAGGTCTCCAGTTCGGGGCCGATCGCGGGGCGGATGCGCCTCGGTAACTTCCAGGCGAACCGCCTGCGCGCCGATCTCGGCGAGCGCAAAGTTGTCCTCGATGGCGGTGCTCGCTTGAAAATCGTGCAAGGGGCGGTCAGATGATGGCCATGCGCAGTTTCGGCATCATCCTTGCATCCGCGCTACTCAGCGGCACAGCCGTGGCCGCAACCGCCGCGCTGGCGCAGCAAAAGCAGGGACCGGTATCGGCGCTGAAGGGCCACAACAGCGATGCGCCGGTCGACGTCACTGCCGACCGCATCGAGGTCCAGGACCGCGCCGACCGCGCGATGTTTGCCGGTAACGTTCACGTCAAACAGGCCGAACTGTCGCTCGACACCGAGCGGCTGACCGTCGCCTACACGAATGGCAACGGGGTGCAGATCCAGCGCCTCGACGCCGCCGGAGGAGTCGTGGTTCGTAGCCCGTCGGAAACCGCCAAGGGCGACTTCGGAATCTACGACCTCGACCGCAAACTGATCACCTTGATCGGGGCGGTCCAGCTCAATCGCGGAGAGAATCAGATCAATGGATCGCGGCTGGTGATCGACCTCGATTCAGGCCGCGCCGTGGTCGACGGCGGGCCGCCGGGCGTGCACCAGACCGGCGGCCGGGTCACGGGCCACTTCACGGTGCCGCAGAAAAAGCAGCAACAGTAGAGCGGCATGAACGAAGCCGCGACCCAAGTACGTCCGGCGGTAGAGGCGCGGCGGACCGAGGGCGGACTGGAAGTCCGCTCGATCGCCAAGGCTTACGATCGCCGCGCGGTGCTCCATGACGTCTCGCTCGAAGTCCATCGCGGCGAGGTGGTTGGGCTGCTCGGCCCCAATGGCGCGGGCAAGACCACCTGCTTTTATTCGGTCATGGGCCTGGTCAGACCCGATAGCGGCCGGATTTTTCTCGACGGCCAGGACATCACCGATTTGCCGATGTACCGGCGCGCGATCCTCGGCCTTGGTTATTTGCCGCAGGAAACCTCGATTTTCCGCGGCATGACCGTCGAACAGAATATCATGGCGGTGCTCGAAGTATCCGAGCCCGATCCCCACGCGAGGCGCGAGCGGCTCGAGCTGTTGCTCGGCGAGTTCGGCATCACCCATCTTCGCGACGCCGCGGCCATGGCCCTGTCGGGGGGCGAGCGGCGGCGCTGCGAGATCGCCCGTTCACTTGCCGCCGAGCCTTCGATCATGCTGCTCGACGAGCCGTTCGCGGGCATCGATCCGATCTCCATCGCCGACATCCGCGAGCTCGTGCGCGAGCTCAAGAAGCGCGACATCGGCGTTCTCATCACCGACCATAATGTGCGCGAGACGCTCGACATCGTCGATCGTGCCTGCATTATCTACGACGGTCAGGTGTTGTTTGCAGGGACACCCGAAGCGTTAGTCGCCGACCAGGAGGTCCGGCGCCTCTACCTCGGCGAAAGCTTCGCACTGTAGCGGGTCCGGTCGTGGGACTCGGGCCAAGCTTAAGCATCCGCCAAAGCCAGTCGCTGGTGCTGACGCCCCAGCTGACCCAGGCGATCAAGCTGCTGCAGCTGAGCAACCTGGAGCTCGACGCGTTCATTGCCGAGGAGCTGTCGAAAAACCCGCTGCTCGAAGCCCGCTCCGACGACGAGGGCGAGGCCCCGGCCGCCGCCGTATCGGACGACTCGGATTACGACAGCAATGAAGCTCCCGACGACCCGGGCGCCGACGATCTGATTTCGGCGCAAGCCGAGGACGACCGCCCACTCGACCTCGATCTGACGGCCGCGGCGCTCGAGACCGATAGTTTTTCCGATGTCGCCACGTCGAGCGGCGGCGGCGAGGAGGCGTTCGACTTCGACCGGCTCGAATATTCCGCCGGGTCCCTCGCCGAGCATTTGCACGACCAACTCCACGGCTATTCGGGCGTGGAAGGCGAGGTCGCGCGGGTGATCGCCGAGATGCTCGACGAGACGGGCTATCTGACCGTCCCGCTGAGCGACGTGGCCGAGGTGACGGGCGCGCCGCTTGCCGTGGTCGAGAATGCTCTGGCCATCGTCCACGGACTCGAGCCCCCCGGGATCGGAGCGCGCTCGCTCGCCGAATGCCTCGCGCTGCAGGCCAAGGCCGCCGATCGTTACGACCCGGCGATGGCGCGCCTGATCGACAATCTCGAACTGTTGTCGAAAGGCCGGACGACCGACCTCAAGCGGATCTGCGCGGTCGACGACGAGGATCTCGCCGACATGATCCGCGAACTGCGCGCCTACGATCCCAAGCCCGGCTGTCAATTTTCCAAATCCGCCGCCGAGGACGTCACCCCCGACGTGTTCGTGCGCCAGCTGCGCAACGGCTTCGCGGTCGAGTTGAACCAGGCGACCCTGCCGCGGCTGCTGGTCAACCGCCGCTACTATCAGGAGCTCAAGACCGGGCCGCAGGACAAGAGCTCGCGCGCCTGGCTGAGCGAATGCCTGGCCAGCGCCAACTGGCTGGTCAAGGCGCTCGACCAGCGGGCGCGGACGATCGTCAAGGTCGTGTCGGAGATCGTCAAGCACCAGGGCGGCTTCTTCGAACGCGGCGTTTCGGCGATGAAGCCGCTGACCCTGCGCGAGGTCGCCGAAGCGATCGAAATGCACGAATCGACCGTCAGCCGCGTGACCTCGAACAAATATCTGCTGTGCGACCGCGGCCTTTACGAGCTCAAATATTTCTTCGGCTCCGGCGTCTCGAGCGACAACGGCGACGGCGCCGCGGCCGAGGCGGTGAAGGCAGCGATCCGCGACATCATCCAAGCCGAGACCGAAATCCTCAGCGACGACACGATCGCGACCATTCTCAAGGACAAGGGGTTCGACGTCGCTCGCCGCACGGTCGTCAAATATCGCGAGGCGATGAACATCGGATCGTCGATCCAGCGCCGGCGGCAGCGCAAGATCTCCGGAATAGGTAAGCCAAAGTGATCTAGGCGCTCAGCCTCGCCCAGATCGGCAGATGGTCTGACGCGCGCCTCGCCGCCGGGCTCATGTGGACCCCAGCGGCCTCGATATTGAGATCCTTGTGAACGATGATTCGGTCAAGCGCCGCGACCGGGTGACGGGCATGAAAACTGGGGCCGGTCGGCGCGACGTGAAACTCGGGCTCGAAATCCGCGAGGCAGCTGGCGGCCGTCCGCCATTCATTGGTGTCGCCCATCAGCACCGTCGGCATTTTCTGCGGCCGCGCCGCGATCGCATCGAGGATCGAGCGCACCTGCCGCCGCCGCCACAGGCCCGACAGGTCGAGGTGCATGCCGACCACTCGCACCGGCTGATCGCCGATCAGCAGCTCGGCCATTACCGCCCCGCGCGGCTCGAGCGTGGGCAGATCGAGCGCCGCGCAATCGAGCACGCCGATGTGGCGCTTCACCAGCAGGGCATTGCCGTGCCAGCCGATGTTGCGCGTGCTGACCTTGAACAATTTCTCGGCATGCTTGCGCGCCATCTCGAGCGGCCGTTTGTGGCGCACCCCGAGGTGCACCGGCACGTACATGCCATGGCTGTCGATGAGCTCGTGCGGCACCGCCGATCCGCGCCCGCCGAAGCGTTTGTCGGCTTCCTGCAGCGCAACCACGTCGGCGTCGATCTGATGCAGCACGTCGAGGATACGCTGCGGGTCCCGACGCCGGTCGAGCCCGATCGCCTTGCGCATGTTGTAGCTGGCGACGGTGATTGAGGGGGAGACGCTCACTCCCCCGCCAATAGCCGTAAGATGCGAAAGGTTCCTAGACGTCGAGGTTGGCGACGTTGAGCGCGTTGTCCTGGATGAACTCGCGGCGCGGTTCGACCACGTCGCCCATCAGCCGCGTGAAAATCTCGTCCGCGACATCGGCCTGCGCGACTTCGACCCTCAGCAGCGAGCGGTTGGCCGGGTCGAGCGTTGTTTCCCACAATTGCTCGGCGTTCATTTCGCCGAGGCCCTTGTAGCGCTGGATCGAGAGGCCCTTGCGGCCCGCCGCGAGGACCGCGTCGAGCAGCTCTGATGGCCGGGTGACCGGAACCGGCTTGCCCTTGGTCTCGGCTTCGCTCGCCTGCTCGTCGGCATCTTCGCCTTCGGCTTCAACCGGTTCGGGCTTGGGCTCCTCCGCCGCGGCGCCCTTCTTGAGCGTGCGCAGCGTCGACGGCTTGGAATAAGCCGCGGCCTGTTCCTTGGCGAGCGTATCGAGCTTGCGCGCTTCGGCCGAAACCAGGAAGCTCGGTTCGATCACATGAGCGTCCGTTACTCCGCGCCACAGGCGCTTGAGCAGATAGCCACCCTCGGCCGCGACTTCGCCCGACCACTCGGCCTCCGTGTCGGCCGCGCCGAGCCATTCGGCGACCCTGGAAATCGCCTTCGCCCGCCCGTCCTTGTCGAGAGTCGGTTTGAGCCCGCCGTTGATCGCCAGTGCTTCGATCAGCGCCGCATCATATTTGCGCGGCGCATAGCGCATCAACGTGCGCATCCGACGGGCATGGTCGACCAGGGTCTTCAGATCCTGGCCGCTGCGCTGACCCTCGGGCGCATCGAGGACCAGGCCCTCGAGCCCGGCTTCCTCGAGATAATCGTCGAGGGCAGCGTCGTCCTTCACATAGACTTCGGAGCGGCCGCGGCTGACCTTGTACAGCGGCGGCTGGGCGATGAAGAGGTGCCCGCCCTCGATCAGCTGCGGCATCTGACGATAAAAAAATGTCAGCAGCAAAGTGCGGATATGGGCGCCGTCGACGTCGGCGTCCGTCATGATCACGATCTTATGGTAGCGCAGCTTCTCGAGATCGAACTCTTCCGCGCCGATCGATGTGCCGAGGGCCTGGATCAAGGTCCCAATCTCCTTCGATCCGAGCATCCGGTCGAAGCGCGCGCGCTCGACGTTGAGGATCTTGCCCTTGAGCGGGAGGATCGCCTGGTTGTGGCGGTTGCGGCCCTGTTTGGCCGAACCGCCGGCGCTGTCGCCCTCAACCAGGAACAGTTCGCTGAGCGCCGGGTCGCGCTCCTGGCAATCGGCCAGCTTGCCCGGCAGCGAGGCGATGCCCATCACCGACTTGCGGCTCGCTTCGCGGGCCTTGCGCGCGGCCTCGCGCGCCGCGGCGGCGTCGATCGTCTTCTGGATGATCGAGCGCGCATTGGCCGGATTTTCCTCGAGCCACTCGCTCATCTTGTCGCTCATTAGGCTTTCGAGCGGCTGGCGGACTTCGGAGCTGACCAGCTTGTCCTTGGTCTGCGAGCTGAACTTTGGATCGGGCAGCTTGACCGACACGATCGCCGTCAGCCCCTCGCGCATGTCCTCGCCGGTCAGCGTGACCTTTTCCTTTTTTAGCATCCCCGATTTGTCGGCGTAATTGTTGATCGTCCGGGTCAGCGCGGCGCGGAATGCGGCCATGTGGGTGCCGCCGTCGCGCTGGGGAATGTTGTTGGTGAACGGCAGGACGTTCTCGTAATAGGAATCATTCCATTCGAGCGCGACGTCGATGCCGATGCCGTCGCGGACCGCTGAAATCGTGATAGGCTCGGGGAACAGCGGGGTCTTGGCGCGGTCGAGATATTTGACGAACGCCCCGATCCCGCCTTCGTAATAGAGTTCGTGCTCGACCCGCTCCTCATGCCGCGCGTCAGCGAGGATCAGCCGCACGCCCGAATTGAGGAACGCGAGCTCGCGATAGCGATGCTCGAGCTCGTCGAAATCGAATTCGGTGATCTTGAAGGTCGCGGGGCTCGGCAGGAAGGTGACCTTCGTGCCTTTCTTGCCGTCAGGCGCCTGGCCGACGATCTTGAGCGGCGCTTCGGCGTCACCGTTGCGGAAGCGCATGAAATGCTCTTCACCGTCGCGCCAGATGGTCAGGTCGAGCCATTCGCTGAGCGCGTTGACGACGCTCACGCCGACCCCGTGGAGGCCGCCGGAGACTTTGTACGCGTTGTCGTCGGACGTGTTCTCGAATTTCCCGCCGGCGTGGAGCTGGGTCATGATGACCTCGGCCGCCGACACGCCTTCACCTTCGTGGATCCCGGTCGGTATGCCGCGGCCATTATCCTCGACCGTGACCGATCCATCAGGGTTCAGCTGGATGAGAATACGGTCGCAATGGCCGGCCAGTGCCTCGTCGATCGCATTGTCGGAGACTTCGAACACCATGTGGTGAAGACCCGACCCGTCGTCGGTATCGCCGATGTACATGCCGGGGCGTTTGCGCACCGCATCGAGGCCTTTGAGGACCTTGATGCTCTCGGCGCCATATTCATTCTGATTGGGGTCGATTGCCATAGTCCAGATATAGGGATTTGCGGCGCAAAGTCACGCGCGCGCGTACGCACGCGCGAAGGCTTGGAGCACGCGCGAAGGCCCGGAAGCCCTCGCGCGTGAAGTTCAATTAACCGCGGGCTTGGGCGGGACGTCCGCCACCGCCGCCGCCACGACGGCGATTGCCGCCGAACCGGCCCGACGGACGCGCGCCTTCCGGCCGGGCGCCTTGTGGCCGGGCACCTTGAGGACGAGCGCCTTGAGGACGAGCGCCTTCTGGCCGAGCGGCCTCGCCGCGGTGCGCCGGATGGCGGTTCGGCGTGTGGGCGCGCTGCGGGCGCTGCTGGCGGTATTGGGGACGATGCTCTTCGCGCGGAGCCGGGGCCGGACGCAACGCCTTGAACGCCTGGAGCGCGGCGGCAAAGTCGTTCGGCAGCGGGTCGACGGTCAGCTTCTGGCGGGTGGTCCGCTCGATATCGCGCAGATTGCCGCGCTCTTCACTGGAGCAGAACGCAATCGCGATCCCGGTGGCGCCGGCGCGCGCAGTACGACCGATGCGGTGGACATATTGCTCAGGCACGTCGGGCAGGTCGAAATTGACGACGTGGCTGACGCCCGGAATGTCGATCCCACGCGCCGCGATGTCGGTCGCCACCAGCACTTTGACCTGGCCCGACTTGAAGGCTGCAATCGCGCGCTCGCGCTGCGGCTGCGACTTGTTGCCGTGGATCGCATTGGCGTCGATGCCGGCCGCGATCAGCCAACGGACGATCTTGTCCGCGCCATGCTTGGTCCGGCTGAACACCAGCGCCCGCTCGATCTCGTTGGTTTTGAGAAATTGGGTGAGCAGCGCGGCCTTTTCGACCTGGTTGACCATGGTCACCGACTGCACGACCCGTTCGACAGTCGTTGCCGCCGGAGCCACCGAAACTTCGGCCGGGTTGGTGAGATAGCGGTCCGCGAGTTCCTTGATCGCGCGCGGCATGGTGGCCGAGAAGAACAGGGTCTGGCGCTTGGCCGGAACCAGCGCGACGATCCGCTTCAGCGCATGGATGAAGCCGAGGTCGAGCATCTGGTCGGCCTCGTCGAGCACCAGCACTTCGAGTTCGCGCAAGGACAGCGCGCGCTGATCGACGAGGTCGAGCAGGCGGCCGGGCGTCGCGACCAGGACGTCGAGCCCGCGCGACACTTCGCGCACGCTCTTGTGATTGGACACGCCGCCGAACACCGCGCCGACCGACAGCTTCATGAAGCGGCCGTAGGTGCGCGCGCTGGCCGCGATCTGGGCCGCGAGCTCGCGCGTTGGCGCCAACACCAGCATGCGGATCTGGCCGGGCTTGAGATAAGTGCGATTGGCCGCCAACCGGTCGAGCGTCGGCAGCACGAACGCCGCCGTCTTGCCAGTGCCGGTCTGAGCGATGCCGAGCAGGTCGCGACCGGTCAGAACGGTCGGGATCGCCTGGCGCTGGATCGGCGTCGGGGTCTGATATTTAGCGTGCGCAAGCGCATCGAGAACGGGCTGCGAGAGCCCGAGGGTAGCAAAAGTCAAAATGAATACCTTGATATGCCGGGACGCGCGCAGAAGCGCGCGTCGGCGGCGGGGAAATTACACCCCCGCGTGAATTGGGATGACTGTGGAGAGACGCGGGCTCGGTCTTGAAGGCCGATCACGCCGCTTGAAAAAGCGTCTCTTGTTGCAGTGCAATATAGAGCGTTCCCTAAGAAAGTCCACCTTCGCGTCAGGCAGGGCGGATTTGACCGGCCTCGACATGGAAGCGTCTTGCCTGCGAAATCCCGTCGAACAGCCCTGCTTCGGTCGCCGTCATCCACACCTGCCCACGACCCGATAACCGTTCGAACAACGCCGCGCGCCGCCGCGGATCGAGGTGCGCGGCGACCTCGTCGAGCAGCAGGATCGGCGGCTCGCCGCGGCGCTCGGCAACCAGCTCGGCATGGGCCAGAATGAGGCCAAGCAGCAGGGCCTTCTGCTCCCCTGTCGACGACCGCGCCGCCGGCATCGCCTTGGTGCGGTGCGATACAGCGAGATCCTGGCGGTGCGGGCCCTGGGTCGCGCGGCCCGCGGCCGCGTCGCGCGAACGGTTGGCCTTGAGAGCCGGCGCAAGATCGCCTTGCTCCCAGCCTTCGAGGGCGATCGCGGCGCGTGCGAACTGATCGTCCGGAACCTGGTCGAGCCGCTGGTCGAGCGCCGCCACGGTCCGTGCCCGGGCATCGGCGATGGCCGCGCCATGTTCGGCCATCGCCAGTTCGAGCGAGGACACCCAAGCGTCGTCCCAGCCATCGTCGGCAAGCAGCTTGTTGCGCGCCCGCATCGCCGCTTCGTAGCGCGCCGCGTGATGCGCGTGCCCGGGCTCAAGCGCCAGCACCAGCCGGTCGAGGAACCGCCGGCGGTCGCCGGTCGCGCCCATGAACAAGCGGTCCATCGCCGGGGTCAGCCACAATACCGACAGCCATTCGCTAAGCGAATTGACCGATGCCGGCGCGCCGTTGATCCGGACCTGGCGCCGTTCGGGCGCGGTGGCGAGCGTGCCGGTTCCGATCTCGACCTCGCCGAGCTTGGCAGCGACCGCAAAACCGCCCCCGCCGCCAATGCGCGCCATCTCCGAGAGTGCCGCGCCGCGCAGGCCACGCCCGGGGCTCAGCAGCGACACAGCCTCGAGGACATTGGTCTTGCCCGCACCATTCTCGCCCGACAGCAGGACGAAGCCCGGACCCGGCTCGATCGTCGCCGCGGTATAAGATCGAAAATCGGTGAGGGTCAGGCGCGAAACGGGCACTGACGCGGTCTAGCCTTTATTGTTCGCGCCGGTCGATGACTTCGTAATGCGCGGCGCGTTCGTCAAACCGCTTGAGTACCGCCCGCGCGGCGTCGGGCACGTGGCTGACGGCATAATCCTCGCCGACGAACGCCTTGATCGCCTCAAGACTGTCGAACCACATCAGCGTCTGAAACTCGACTTCATCGCCGGCATCGCGGCGCATCAGGTCGATGTGGCGAAAGCCCGGGATGTGCCGAGCCTCGATGCCCGGAATTACCTGCCCACGGACGACGCGTTCATAAGCATCGGCATCCCTGGGCGTGGTCCAGCCGCGCCAAACGCGGCAGATCATCACACGCGCATCGGCATCAGCACATAAAGCGCGTTCGACTTGTCATTCTCGCGCAGCAGGGTCGGCGCCGCGGCGTCAGCGAGGTGAACCTCGACCGTGTCGCCATCGATCTCGCCCAGAATGTCGAGCAGATAGCGGGCGTTGAAGCCGATCTCGAGCCCGTCCGAACCGTAATCGGCGGGAATTTCCTCGGTCGCGACGCCATTCTCGGGCGACGTCACCGACAGCGTAATCTTGTCGCGGTCGACGCTCATCTTGACCGCGCGGGTCTTTTCGCTGGCAATGGTCGAGACGCGGTCGACGCCGGCCGAGAAGCTCTTCGGATCGAGCTTCAGAAGCTTGTCGTTCGCGGTCGGGATCACCCGGTTGTAATCGGGGAAGGTGCCGTCGATCAGCTTGCTGGTGAGGACCGCGCTGCCGAGGCCGAAGCGGATCTTGGTCGGCGACAGCGAGACTTCGACCGTGCCTTCGACTTCTTCAAGCAGGCGATAGAGCTCAGCGACCGCTTTGCGCGGCACGATGACGTCGGGCATGCCGTCGGCGCCGTCGGGCTTGGCGACAGTGACCCGCGCGAGACGGTGCCCGTCGGTCGCCGCGGCGCGCAGCTGATCGTCGACCAGATGAAGGAAGATCCCCATCAGATAGTAGCGCGTTTCCTCGGTCGAGATTGCGAAACGGGTCTTTTCGATGATCTGGCGGAGAGTCGCCGCGGGAAGCTCGAAACGGGTCGGCAACTCGCCCTCGGCAATCACCGGGAAATCATCGCGCGGCAGGGTCGACAGGCTGAACCGCGAACGCCCGGCGTTGACCTGCATCTTGCCTTCGGCCGCCGAAAGCTCGACCTGGCTGCCCTCGGGCAGCTTGCGAATAATGTCGAACAAGGTGTGGGCCGAGAGCGTGGTCGCGCCGGCCTGCGTGACATTCGCCGGCACGCTTTCGTCGACCTGCAGATCGAGGTCGGTGGCCATGAGGCGGATCGACCCGTCGTCGCGCGCCTCGATCAGCACGTTCGAGAGGATCGGGATGGTATTCCTGCGCTCCACGACCGATTGGACATGGCCGAGGCTCTTCAAGAGTGTCGCCCGCTCAATCGTCGCTTTCATGTGCCGTTCGCCCCATCAGACCACGCGTTCGAGGCCGTTATAGCGAGCCTTCGCGCGCGCGGAAGGGGCGAATAGAGCTAGTCGGTTACTGACCGGCCTTGGTCGGCGCGGCAGCTCCCGGCTTGGCTGGCATCAATACCGCATCGACATGGTGGACGACGCCGTTGGAAAAGCTGTCGTCTGCCTTGGTGATCGTGGCTTTGCCGCCTTTGGCGTCGGTCAGGACGATCTTGTCGCCATCCTTGGCCGCAGTCAGCGTGCCGCCGCCCATGGTCGCCAGCACCATCTTACCCTTGCCCTTGTCGATCGCCTTGTCGATGTCGGCGGCCATCACCGTGCCGGGCAGGATGAGGTTGGTCAGAATGCCGGTCAGCTGTCCTCGATTTTCGGGTTTATTGTCGAACGTCCCAGCCGGCGCCTTGGCGAACGCCGCGTCGTCGGGAACGATCACCGTATAGGGCCCGGCGCCGGCCAGCGTCTGGTCTAGCCCCGCGGCCTTGGCCGCCGCCATGAATCGCGCATCCTGGGTGAGCCCGGCGGCGATGGTCTTGGACCCGGCGGCCTTCTGGGCTTCGGGGGTTTGCGCGTTGGTGCGGTTGTCGGCCGCCTTGTTGCAACCGCCGGCGGCGAGCACGGCCGCCGCTAGGCCAAGCTTAAGCATCTGGGTCTTCATGACCTTCTCCTCGCTGTTCAATGAATTGGCCCGGCAAACGCTCACCGGGCCAATCGCGATCCATTCGTGACCAAGATTTAAGTCAGGATCGATGCCACCAATGCCGTCACCAGCATGGTCGTCGGATCGACCCGATAGATGCCGCCGTTGCTGTAACGGTACCAGGCATCCGGGGTGTCGTAATAGGTCGCGCGATAGTCGTACGGCACGTTGTACGCGTCGTAGCCGTACGGCAGCGGCTGACCGACCGAGAAGCCCGGCGACAGCAACGCCGCGACCGACGTGATCATGCTGCTCGACGGATCATATTGGTAGATGGCGCCCGGCGCGTACCAATAGCCGTAATCCGACGTATCGTAGTACATGTCCCGATACTGGTACGGCACGTTGTAATAGCCATCGCCCGTCGGCAGCAGCTGCCCGACGCCGTAGCCGCCGGCATAAAGCGGAATCACGTCCTCGACGAAGCCGTTCGCGCAATCCAGCTGGTAGACCACGCCATTGACGTAGCGGTTACAGCTGTACGGCGAATCCGGATAGAAGCTGTTGAAGCCGTAATAGTTCGGCACGTAGCTGTTCATGTATGACGACGGGAAATAACTCCCGGGAGAATAGCCGCCACCGAACGCCAGCGGCAGCAGCGCCGAGATCAGCTGATCGCCCCGATCGACCCGGTACAAATAGCCGTCGCCGTAGCGATAGAAGTAATCGTTCGTGTCCGGGTACAAGTAGCGCGCCGACAGCGGCACCGCACTCAGCGTCGCGAACCGCCCGGCGTCCGACAATCGGCTGCCAAGCAACTTCGCCGCCTGGCCCGGAGGCATGCAGCCCTTGGACGCGAGGCCCGGCGGACACCCGCCGACGCCGTAACCGACGGCATCGCGGCCATCGAGCCGCGCGAAGCGGCCCGCCCGGACATCGTCGCGGGTAATGATCCGGTCGTGGAATCCGCCTTCGACCCGGTTGGGCCGAAGCTGATCGCGAACCGCGACGCGTTCCTCGCCATTCATGATGCGGCTGGCGCGCGGCTGCTGGCGCTCCGCGACTCGGTTCGGGCCGATTTGGCGGCGCTCGATGTTTCGCGCCTGCTGGCGCTCGACTCGGTTCGTGCGACGTTCCGCGATCGTTGGCCGCACAGCACGGACATGGCCCCGTTCGACTTGAGCGTTGCGGCCGTGCTGAAGCGTGGCGAACCGTTGCGCGGAGCCGCGCTCGAAGCGCGGAGCCGCCGAGCGGCGCTCAACGCCGCGCATCTCGAAGCCGCCGCCGCGCGACGCGCGCTGCACCTGCATGCGCTGGCCGCCGCCGCGATTCTCGGCACGGAAAGCGCTTCCGCCTCCACCGCCGCGCGGAGCGCGTTGAACTTGCATGCGCTGGCCGCCGCCCCTCGCCTCGGCATTGCCGCCGCCACGCGGAGCGGTTGCGGCGCGATCGCCGCTATTTCCACCGCCATGCTCGCCGGGCCTGGCGCTCGCCGGCATCGCAATCGCCAAAGCGGCGACGCCAGTGGCAAGAAACAGCCTGGTCATGCTAAATCTCCTTCCCAATTGCCGTTCCAACGGGCCGCGCGGCCGCACGTTCCACCGCTGGCCGAACCGTGCAGCCATTCCGGCGCACTGGTCTGAACCTGGGGATTTCTTTATTGTTCAGATAGTTAGATTTGGGTCAGCAGGCCCAAAAGGCGCTCGACGTCGCTGTCGTCCTGATAAATTCCGAATCCGACCCGAAGGACGTCCCCGCGAACATCGGTCAGACAGTCGCGGGCTTGGAGCTCGGCGTACCAGTGCTGAGCGTCCGCGCTGCGGAAGGCCAGAAACCGCGCATGCGGATCGGTTCCCAGCGAATTGAGCAGCTCGGCGTCGGCCAGTACCGTCTCGCTCAAGCCCGCGACGAACTGCGCATGGAGCTTCGCGACATGCGCCGAAATCCGCGCGGTGGTGAGGCCGTTGTCACGCAGCATCCGCCGAACGGCGTTGAACCGATAGAGCGCGGAGGGATCAAAGGTCGCGCCGAGGAACCGCCGCGCATCGCCGGCATAGCCGACGCTGCCGGGCGGCAAGCTTAAATCCTCGAACTCGGCGAACCAGCCGGTGATCGGCGGCCGCGGCCCGAAGCCGGGCGGCGCGTGCAGGAACGCGCAGCCCTCGCCCGACATCGCATATTTGTAGCCGCCGCCGAGGTAGAAGGCGCCCCGCGCTGCGTTCTCGCTGAACGGCCGCTCGATCGCCATGAACGCGTGATAGCCGTCAATCACGACCCACGGACCGGCCGCTCGCCCGAGCTCGGCCAGTTCGGCGATCGATTCGAAGATCCGGCCGCTCCCGAACAGCACCTGGCTGACCAGGATCAAATCGTGGCCGCCATGCTCCGCGGCGGCGAGGAAGCGTGCGCCAAGCGTATCGAACGGTTCGGACGGGATCTGGTCGAGGGCCAGCCAGCCTTCCTCGGCCCAGCGCGCGAACTGGCGCCGCGCGCTGTGAAACTCCCCGTCGGTAGTCAGGACCCGTAGCTGACCGGGGTCGTGACGCGGGCATGCCGCGGTCAGGCGCAGCAGGAAATCGTGGGTGTTCGACGAAAACACGATTGCGTCAGGCGAATCCGTGCCAAGCTCGGCCGCGACATGGGCCTGCGCCTCGGGCCAGACCTCGTCCATGACCCTATCCCACTTGTCGTCGGCCAGGCGCGCGGCATCGTTCCACGCTTCGACCTGACCGTCGAAGCTGGCGTCGGGCCACAAATGATGGCTGTGCGATGCGAAATGGAGCCGTGTGGGGTTGGCGCCGAGACTACGCGAAAACAGAGTCTTGAAGGTCAAAGATCGGTCCTCAGCGCCCACAGTTCGGGGAACACGCGCTTGTCGAGGGTCGCGCGGAGGTACGGCGCTCCGGCCGACCCGCCGGTGCCGGATTTGTTGCCGATGATCCGCTCGACAGTCAGCACGTGCTTGTGCCGCCAGCCGGCGAGCGCGTCGTCGATGTCGACCAGCTTCTCGGCAAGCTCGTAGAGGTCGAACCAGCGGTCAGAGTCCTGGTAGACCGCGAGCCACGCCCGGGCGATGGCTTCGACCGAACGGTCGCCGAGGTCGAACCCCGCCCGCTCGAGCGCGCCGTGCGAAGCTTCGCGAAGACTCGGAGCCGCCAGCGCTACCTGGAGCGCGGCCCGGGCGCTGCTGCCCTCCTCATATTGGTTGAGGAAATTGGGTTCCTTGAGGCCGAGACGAAACTCGATCTCGCGAAATTGCTCGGACTGGAATCCGGAAGACGTGCCGAGAACGTTGCGGAATTTCAGATAATCGACCGGGGTCAAAGTCGACAGCACGTCCCAGGACAGCGTCATCACCGCCTGGATCCGGTTGATGCGCGACATCGCCTTATACGCTTCGGCGAACCGGTCAGCCTCGACCAGGCCGATGGCCAGGCAGAGTTCGTGCAGCATCTCCTTCATCCACAGCTCTTTGGTCTGGTGGATGACGATGAACAGCATCTCGTCGTGCAAGTCGGACAACGGCTGCTGTGCTGACAGCAGCTGGTCGAGGCGGAGATAGGCGGCATAGGTCATGCCGGCAGGGGTCGCGGTCATGCGACGTGGCTTAGGATAAAGCCTCCGGCTGCGGAAGCGCCGAGGTGATCAGGGGTAGTTGCCGCCGCCCCCGGGTACGCCGGCCGAGCCGACCGTCCCGATGTTGCCGAACAACTCGTCGAAAAAGCTCCGCTGGCGGCCAAGCGTCGGCGTCTTGCGGTTCGACGGATTGAGACTGGCGATCATTTCCTTGCCCGATTTCTGGACCGCAACGACATTGCCGGCCTGATCGAAGCGAACCAGATAGACGGCTTGCTGGGTCACCCGTGGATTGCGGAACGCGAAGGTCGAAGTATCGCTCGACACATAATACCAGTCGTTGGGCGTGAACTGGCCCGCGAAGGTCGGGCGGCCAAGCGTCTTTTCGACCGAGGCTTTATTGTCGACGCCAGGCTGGATCGCGCTCGCGAGCTGCGGATCGACGACCGCGCCCTTGTGCGCCCGCACTCCGGCGCAACCGGCGAGCAGAACGGCGCCCAGCGCAACGGCGGAAACCTTGGACAGCGCAAACCTCATTCGTTCCAACCTCTCCTGGGCGCCCGTCGCGTGCGCCGCACGCTCGCGATCTTGCCTGACGGGCTTCGGGCCTCAATATGCTGGCCTGCATGACGGGCGCAAGGCTTGCGCCCGCGAAGGCCGGAAATCATTGCTATGCTTCGCTTCCTGTTCCCACGATTAACGGCCGCGCCTGAGCGCGGCGCCGAGCTGTTCGCGTGGGTGACGGCGCAAGCCCGCGCGACCCACTGGTATCTCGACGGCGCGGTCGAGGATACGGTCGATGGCCGCTTCGCCATTTTGGCGACGATCGCCGCGCTGGTCAGCGTCCGGCTCGAGCGGGTGGGTGATTCCGGCGCGCGCGCCGGCGTGGCGTTGACCGAGCGCTTCATCGAAGTGATGGAATCGGAGCATCGCGAGATGGGCCTCGGCGACCCCAAGCTCGGCCGGACGGTGCGCAAGCTAGTCGGGTCGCTCGCCCGCCGCATCGAGCTGTGGCGCCCGGCCGTGAACGCTGGCGACTGGAACGAATCTGCCCGCACCAGCGTCTACGGCGACAGCAACCCACCCGCGGCGGCGTTGGCGCACACCTCGGACCGCCTGCGCGCACTGTGGGAGCGGCTTGGAGGAACGGCCGACTCCGAAGTCGCGGAAGGGCAAATCGGATGACCGACAACTTCGCCCACCATCTTCGGCTCGACCGCATTCACGCCGGCGACCGGGTCGACCTGATTGCCGACGAGGCCGAGCGCCAGGCGATTGCTGAGCGTTTCGGCCTGCAATCGCTGGGTCGTTTGGAGGCCCACGCCACGCTCAACCGAACCGGCGATGCCGTTCACGCCGAAGGGCGGATCGTCGCCTCGCTCGATCGGAATTGCGTGATCACCGGCGATCCCGTCCCGGCCCATGTCGACGAGGCGTTCGAGATTGCCTTCCTGCCCGAGCCCACGGTCGCCCGATCGGAGGAGGAAATCGAACTCGATCCGGCCGATTGCGATGTCGTCTTCCACGACGGCAGCACGATCGATCTGGGCGGTGCGATCGCCGACACGCTGGCGCTTGGCCTTCCGGCCTACCCACGCAGCCCGGGGGCCGAGGCCGCGCTCAAGGAAGCCGGAATCCTGTCCGAGGCCGAAGCCAGCCCGTTCGCGGCATTGGCCCAGCTTATGAAGGGAAGCGGCGACTCCTAGAACGGAACGTCGTCGTCCAGATCGGTGTCGAACGCCGCCGGCTGCGGACGCGACTGGGCGCGCGCCGGGGCCGCCCCGGCATCTTCGAAATCGTCGCTGAACGCACCGCGCGATCCGCCGCCGTCGCGGCTGTCGAGCAGCACCAGTTCACCGCGAAACTTCTGCAGCACGATCTCGGTTGTATAGCGGTCGTTGCCCGACTGATCGGTCCATTTGCGGGTCTGAATCTGGCCTTCGAGATAGACCTTCGAACCCTTCTTCAAATAGCTTTTCGCGACCCGCCCAAGATTCTCGTTGAAGATCACGACATTGTGCCACTCGGTCCGTTCCTGGCGGTTGCCGTCGCGGTCCTTCCATTGCTCCGACGTGGCGACGCGCATGTTGACCACTTCGCCGCCATTGTTGAGCGACCGCGCCTCCGGGTCCGCGCCCAGATTTCCGACCAGGATCACCTTGTTGACGCCCGCCATCTCACTCTCTCCTCAGTCTTGAGGGCAGCTATAGACCGCGCCCGAAACGCTGCAAGTTCAGCTTTCGTAGATCGGAACTGACAGCCCGCGCTTGATCGTGCTCATGACCACATTGGTCGTGAAGCGCCGAACGTTCGGATTGGCAGCCATCATGTCGGACATCAGCGCATCGAAGGCCTGAATGTCTGACGCATTGACGAGCAACACATAATCCGCCGTACCGGTAACATAGTAAGACTGTTGCACGGCCGGTTCCGCGCGGAACCAGTCGCGAAGCTTACCCACGAAATCGGGGCGTTCCCGTTCGACCTCCACGCTGACCAGGAAGATGGCCGGGCGCCCCACCGCGACTGGATCTACCACCGCGACGCGCCGCTCGATCACCCCAGCCGTCTCCAGCCGGCGCACGCGCCGATGAACGGCGGACGGCGACAGGCCTGCGAGGTCTGCAAGGGCATCATTCGTCAGCGCTGCATCTTCCTGCAATGCGCTGAGCAATCGGCGGTCAAGGCGATCAAGGTCTGCGGCCATTATTTGCGCGATGCTGCCACATACTGCGATAAATTTCCACAACAGGATAATAGTTCGCCTACATCTTGCGCTGCTGGCAGCTAGAATCGGCGCATTAGTGAAAGGAGTTTGGATGATTGACCATCTTGAGTTGCAGACTCGGAGCGTGCCGGAAACCGTGCGTTTCTTCGCCGACGTGCTCGCACCCCTCGGCTATACGCAGGCGCTAGACGGGGACACAAAGGGCTTTGGGGCCGGAAGCTCGCTCGATTTCTTTGTGGTGAAAGGTAAGCCTTCGTCGAACGTGCACTTTGCATTCCAGGCAGCAAGCCGTGGAGCGGTTGATCGCTCGTTCGAGGCCGGCCGTCGGAATGGACACCGACTGGACCGCGCGCCAGCGATCATGCCCCACATTCATCCCAACTATTATGCCGGCTTCCTGCGCGATCCGGATGGCCGTTTGGTCGAGATCGTCTGTCACAAAGCGGAGTGACGGCCTAAAGTCCCAGCGCCACCGCCGTCCAATAAGTTATCCCCGCCGCAATATAGGCGAGGACGAACAGGTACGACACCATCACCAGCGGCCATTTCCAGCCATTGGTCTCGCGCCGGGTGACGGCGATGGTCGAGATGCACTGCGGCGCGAACACGAACCAGGCGAGGAACGCCAGGGCGGTCGGAAGCGGCCAGCGGTGCCGCAATTTGTCCTCCAGCGACTTGTTCGCCGACGGGTCATTGGCCGCGTCGATCGAGTAGACGGTGGCGATCGCGCTGACCGCGACTTCGCGCGCCGCCATCGCCGGCAGCAGCGCGAGTGCGATGTCATGATTGAAGCCGATCGGCTTGCCCACGACCTCGATCCCGTCGGCGATACGTCCGGCAATCGACACGTCGCTCTGCTTCTCGCCCGGGCCCGCCTGCGGAACGCTGGCGAGCGCCCACAGCACGACCGTAGTGCCGAGGATGATCGTGCCGGCGCGCTTGAGGAAGATCTCGACGCGGGTGAGGAGTCCGATGAGGACGTCCTTCAGAAGCGGCCATTGGTATTTCGGCAGCTCCATCATGAACCCGCCGCCGCCGCCCTTGAGCACGCCTTTGCGAAGCGCGAGCGCTGCGAGCAGCGCGCCGGCGATGCCCAGAATGTAGAGCCCAAACATGACGAGGCCCTGCAGCCCGACACCCAAACCAACGTTGGTGTTGGGAATGAACGCGGCGATGATCAAAGTGTAGACCGGGAGCCGCGCCGAACAGGTCATCAGCGGCGCGACCAGGATGGTCGTCAGGCGGTCCTTGGGATCGTCGATGGTGCGCGTCGCCATGATCCCGGGGACGGCACAGGCGAAGCTCGACAGCAACGGGATGAAAGCGCGACCGGACAGGCCCGTCCCATGCATCAATTTGTCCATCAGGAAAGCGGCCCGGACCATGTAGCCGGTGCCTTCGAGCAGCAGGATGAAGAAAAACAGGATCAGGATCTGCGGCAGAAAGGTGATCACCGCGCCGACTCCGGCGATCGCGCCGTCGACGGCCAAGGATCGCAGCAGGCCTGCGGGAAGGGCATTGGAGGCGGCGGCGGAGAGCCACGCAACTCCGTTCTCAATCCAGCCAACCGGCGTCTGGCTCCACGCGAACACCGCTTGGAACATCACGAACATCAAGGCGGCGAGAATGATCGGCCCGGCGATCGGGTGAAGCAGCACCGAATCGAGGCGATGGGTCCAGCGACGAACCGGCGTCTCGCTGATCACGGCCGCCGTCGCGATCTCGCGGGCGCGCCTTTGTAAGTGGACGATGTCGCTCTTTACGCGCTTGTGCACGCCGCAGCGCGGGTTGGAGAGCATGTCGTCGAGCGCCGCCTGGAGCTCACTTATTCCACGCTTACGGACCGCCACGGTCGGAACCACGGGAATGCCGAGCTCGCCCTCGAGCACATCCGGATCGAGTTCGAGACCGTCGCGCTTGGCCAGGTCGACCATGTTGAGCGCGATGATCGTCGGCAGCCCGAGTTCGATCAGCTGCAGGGCGAAGCGCAAATGATTGTCGAGGTTGGACGCGTCGACCACGATCAACAACGCGTCGGGCTGGCGCTCGCCCTTCTGCTGTCCGAGGAGGACATCGCGGGTAACCGCTTCGTCGGGGCTCGCCGGTTCGAGGCTGTACGCGCCGGGGAGGTCGACCAATTCGGCCGGGCGCCCATCGGCGAGCGTCAATCGCCCCGAATGCCGTTCGACGGTGACCCCAGGGTAATTGCCGACCTTCTGCCGCGCGCCGGTGAGCGCGTTGAACAGGGCGCTTTTGCCGGCATTGGGGCTGCCGGCGACGGCGATGAGAGGCAGCGGGTTCACTGCGTCAGAGGGACGACGTGAATCGCGCCGGCGTGCTTGCGGCGGATGGCGACGGTCATCCGGCCGACGCGGATGGCGATCGGATCACGGCCAAATGGCCCGAGATGGAGCGGCTCGACGGCAACGCCCTCGTCAAACCCGAAATGGCGCAGGCGGGCGGCCTCGCCCGCTTCGAGCATGGTCCAGTCGATGGCGGCCACACGCGCCTTCCTGCCCAGCGCGAGCCGGTCGAGTCTGATCATCTCGGGAACGAAGGGCGCGTTCATTCTTGCGACTGATTATCATTAACGCGTCGCGAGTTCCAGACCTATCTTGGCGGGTAGCGCAGCCGCCCGAAAAATCGCGAAAGGCTGAGCTGGCGGTCCGCCGAGCCACGCCATTGCGCCTTCAATTTCTCGAACTTCATCACCCCGTCGATGCGGCGGTCGAGGAAGGCCGCCGTCTCGCTCCAGCCCTCGCTTTGGTCCTCGAGCCACGCCAGCAACGTCGAGGCATAGACCGCGCCCAGCGTCATGCGCTTGGTGTAATGGTTGAAGTCGGTGCTGGTGTCGCCGGCGATGCGCCACATCAAATCTGCGGTCCGCCACGAGATCCGGAATGCGAGTGGGACGTTCTGCGGCATCGCCAGGATCGCCAGTCCGCGGCGGACGGCTTCGCGCGCCGGGCCCATGATCTCAAGCCGCCGCCACACCAGCGAGCGGATTTTCTCGCGAATCTTCATCCCCGCGAGCCGCTCGGGCGTGAACCAGGCTTCGAGCGAGCGGTCGACTTCCTGGATGTAGAGATCGACCAGCCCGACCTGGGTCTTGGGCATCGCCAGACGCGCCTGGACCGGATCGATCCCGAACTGCGCGGCGGCGCTGTCGACCGCCTGCTTGGTCCAGCGGTCAAACACAGCATTCTCGCCAACCGCGAGCGCGAGCCTTTGGCGCAATTGTTCGAGCGGACTAGGGCCTTCCATGGCACTCAACTGGGCTGCTCGACCGGCGTGTGCAACCCCCGCAGCGGCAAGCGGACGAGGACCAGCGCGGCGGCGATCGCCGCCGCTCCAATCCAGTCGAGCGGCCCGAGCGTCTCGCCATAGACCAGCCAGCCGACCAGGCCCGAGATCGCCGGCTGCGTCAGCAGGACGAGGCCGACGATCAGCGGCGGTACGTAGGCAATGCCGTAAACCAGCAGGCCCTGGCCAATCACCTGGCTGCCGATCGCCAGCAGCGCGACATAGGTCCAATCGGCGGGAATGATCTGCTCGCCGAGCAGCAGCGAAAAGGGCAGCAGCATCGCAGCCCCAAACGCGCTCGACAGGAACAGCAAGGGCAACGGTTTGAGCGCGCCGCGCGCCTTCTGCACGGCGATCAGATAGCCGGTGTAGAGCAGGCCGGCGCCAAGCGCGAGCAGGTCGCCGGTGAAGTGGCGCAGCGACAGTTCCGCGCTGCTTCCCATTAGCAACGCCGCTCCGGCGGCGGCGAGACCCAGCGCGAGCGCCTGAACCGGTGTCGGCCAGCGGCGCGCGAGCCACAGGCCCCAGGCCGCGAAGGCGAAGCTCGAGACGTTGCCGAACAGCGTCGCATTGCCGAGCTTGGTCATGCCGATGCCGACGTGCCAGGCGGCGAGATCGGCGGCGAAGAAGAAGCCGGCGAAGACGGCGAGCAGCGCCAGCCGCCGCGGCGGCCAGTGCACCGGTTGCCCGGTGCGCAAGGCGATGGCGAACAGGAACGGCAAAGCCAGCGCCAATCGCCAGAAGCCGGCCGCCACCGGCCCGACTCCCGACAAGCGCACCAACCATGGCCCGAACGCCAATGCGGTGCTTCCGGCAAGGATGGCGGCGAATGCGAAACGATGATGCACCGATGAAGTCATCGCGCTCCGCTAAGGCGTTCGGCCGGTCTGCGAAAGCCCGCAAGGTGCAGGGTTGCCATAAGTTGTATTTATGACGTCCCGAAAGAATCCCCGCTTGTTTGGTTACGCAACAAAACTATCTCGCCGCGAGCAATGCTGGCGGGAGGCCCGGCGGCGGAAAGGACTTGGATGGACGGACTGTTCGATAAGCTCGAGTTGGGAGCACTCAATCTCCCCAACCGCATTGCGATGGCCCCGCTGACCCGTGCGCGGGCCGGACGCGAGGGCATCCCCAATGCCTTGATGGCCACCTATTACGTCCAACGCGCTAGCGCTGGGCTGATCATCTCGGAAGCGACGGGAATCAGCCGCGAAGGCTTGGGCTGGCCCAATGCTCCCGGCCTGTGGAACCGCTCGCAGGTCCAGGGATGGAAACAGGTCACCGAAGCGGTTCACCACGCCGGTGGCCGCATCGTCGCGCAGTTGTGGCACATGGGGCGCCTGGTCCACCCCGACCTCGGCCGCTGTCAGCCAATCTCGTCCTCGGCGACGACCGCGCCGGATTATGCCCACACCTACGAAGGCAACAAGCCGTACGTTGAAGCCCGCGCCGCGACCCACGGCGATATCCGCCGGATCATCGCCGACTATATCTGGGCCGCCCGCAACGCGATTGCGGCCGGCTTTGACGGCGTCCAGATCCACGGCGCGAACGGCTATCTGGTCGATCAATTCCTGCGCGACGGGGCCAATCTCCGGACCGATGAATATGGCGGATCGATCGACAACCGGCTGCGCTTCGTCAGCCAGCTGCTCGAAGCCGTCGGCGACGCGATTGGAATGGACAAGGTCGGCATCCGATTCTCGCCCAACATCTATTCGCAAGGCGTGGAAGATTCGGACCCGCTTCCCTTGTTCACCGCGCTCGCCGCGCGGCTCGAGGAATTGAAGGTGCCGTGGATCGAGCTGCGCGAGGCGCATCGGCCGACCTCGGCCGGCGCCGTTCCGACGGCTCCCGTCAGCCCGGCAATGCGTCCGCTCTATTCAGGCGCGATCCTGCTCAACAGCGATTACGATGGGCCCAGCGCTCGCGAACGGATGGCGGAAGGCATTGCCGACGGCATCAGCTTCGGCCGGCCGTTCATCGCCAACCCCGATTTGGTCGACCGGATCGCAAGCGACACGCCGCTCAGCCCGGGCGACACGGCGACCTTCTATGCGGGTGGCGCCAAGGGCTACGTCGACTATCCGACGTTCGATGAGGCCAGGGCCGCCTAGGGAGCGTATTGTTCGCGCAGGGCATACAAGGCCAGCGCTGCCCGGGCGGCGCTGCCGCCTTTGTCGCCCTGGGTCGGGTCGGCGCGCACCACCGCCTGATCGTCATTTTCGACGGTAAGGATGCCGTTGCCGATCGCGAATCCCTGGAGCGTCAGGTCCATCAGTCCGCGGGCGCTTTCCTCGGAGACCACTTCAAAATGGTAGGTTTCGCCGCGAATCACGACCCCGAGCGCGACGAACGCGCAAAACCGGCCGCTCCGCGCCGCGAGCGCGATCGCGCCCGGCAGTTCGAGCGCCCCGGGCACCGTCAGGGTCTCGTGGCTATGCCCGGCGGCCTCGATCGCCGCCCGCGCGCCGGCCAGCAGCATGTCGTTGAGGTGAGGGTAAAAGCGCGCCTCGGCGAGCAGGATCGTGGCCATCTCATTCAGCTCCACTGATCGGCCGTTCCTCGACGATCGCCAGGCCGTAGCCCGACAATGCGACCGGGGAATGGTGGGTGTTGGTCAACAGCATCATGTCATGGACCCCGAGCGCCGCCAAAATCTGCGCGCCGGTGCCATAGCCGCGGACCGCGTCGCCGGCCTCGACCGGCTTGCCCGAGCGCAGGTCGATTGAGCGCGACAACGAACCCGGGGCGGCGGCATGGAGCGCGACGAGCACGCCCGAGCCTTGCTCCTCGATCGCGCGCATCGCCCCATTGAGCAGTCCGCTGCGGCCTCCGGCCTCGCCGAGCACGTCGGCGAACAGATCGAGGCTGTGCATTCGCACCAGCACCGGCTGGTCGGTGTCGATGGTGCCGTGGACCAGCGCGAGCTGCTCCTCGCCGCTCGACTTGTCGCGGAACACGTGCGCCTGCCAGTCGGCGCCGCTCGATGCCTTGAACGGCGAGGTGGCGACTCGCTCGACCAGATGGTCCTTCTTCAGCCGGTAGGCGATGAGGTCGCGGATCGTGCCGATCTTGAGGCCGTGGGCGCGCGCGAAATCCATCAGATCGTCGAGCCGCGCCATCGTTCCATCTTCGCGCATGATCTCGCAGATCACCCCGCTTGGATTGAGCCCGGCGAGGCGGGAGACATCGACCGCGGCCTCGGTATGGCCGGCGCGCACCAGCACGCCGCCCGGGCGGGCGACCAGCGGGAAGACATGGCCGGGGGAGACGAGGGCGTTGGTGTCATTGGCCGAATCGATCGCCACTGCGATGGTCCGCGCCCGGTCGGCGGCGCTGATCCCGGTCGAAATCCCTTCCCGAGCCTCGATCGAGACGGTGAAGGCGGTCTCGTTGCGGCTGCGGTTAGTGCGAGCCATCGGTTCGAGGCCGAGCTGGTCGGCGCGGTCCCTGGTCAGCGCCAGGCAGATCAACCCGCGGCCATGGCGCGCCATGAAATTGATCGCATCCGGGGTCGCCATCTGCGCCGGAATGATGAGGTCGCCCTCATTTTCCCGCGATTCGTCGTCGACGAGGATGAACATACGGCCGTTGCGGGCCTCGTCGATGATCGCCTCAGTCCCGACGAGCACGTCGGTGGTGCCGTTCTGGATCAGCTTTTCGAGTCGGCCAAGGGTATCAGCCGTGGGATTCCAGTCCGGCGCGCCCAATTTTCGCAGGCTGTTTGGATGAAGCCCCGCAGCGCGGGCCAGCCCCGATCGGCTGACCTCGCCGGTGGCGATGATGGCTTCGATTCTTTCGATCAGGGTCGTGCTCATGCACGCTTATTTATCACACTCGAATGTGATGAAAAGGAGGAACAATGATGTTCCTACGGTAATTATCCCCTTGACATACGTAGATCGTGTAGCGTAATGTCTCCTTATGAAAACGACCATCACACTCCGCGATTTTTTCAGGCACTTCCCGGATGACGAGTCCTGCCTGACCCACCTATTCAGCGTCCGCTTCGGGCAGGGCCATACTTGCCCGTCATGTGAGCGCCCGTCGAATTGGTATCGGATCAAGGCCGAGCGGGCCTATTCGTGCCAGTGGTGCGGCTATCACCTACACCCCACTGTCGGCACCCCGTTTCAGCAAACGCGAACGCCGCTCCAGCTTTGGTTCTTCGCAATTCACATGTTCACCACGACCCGCAACGGTGTCGCCGCCAAGGAACTCCAGCGTCAGCTAGGCGTGACCTATAAGACCGCGTGGCGCATGGCCGATCTTATCCGCAAGCATATGGCCAACGTTGACGGCGATGCGCGCGTTGGCGGCTTGGGCAAGGTTGTCGAAATTGATGAAACGCTGGTCGGCGGCAGCAAGCGGCTAGGCCGGAGAATGTCCCGGTCGGGGAAAACGACGGTCATGGGTATGCTGGAGCGCGATGGTGCTGTCTTGACGACCGTAGTGCCCAACAACCGCAAGAACGTCTTGCTCCCCGAGATTACGGAACACGTTGAGGCCGGGTCGGTCATCCACACCGACGAACTGGCAAGCTACAAGGGCATCCCGGCCCTAGGCTTTGAACATCACACCGTTTCCCATCTTAGCGGTCGGTATGTCGGCCCGACCGGCGGACACACCCAAGGCATCGAGAATTTTTGGGGCCAGCTAAAGCGATCGATCAACGGAACCTACGTTCACGTTTCCCCGAAGCACCTCTGGAAATATGCGAAGGAAGCGGAATATCGCTTCAATCGTCGCAGTCATCCTGATCTGATGTTTCCGGAGCTGGTTTCGACTTACCCGCCATTGAATTGAGGGTGGCGTGAAAGGCTTCCTCGTCGGCGGGAGGCTGACCCTCACGTTCGCGGATGAACTCTGCCAGCTTGCCTTCTTCGAGTGCTTTGCGAAGCGTTGTCATGGCGCGCCCTCCGTAGACTCTTAGCCTGATATCGGGAACAATTCTCGCCTAGGCAAGGCGGGGGTCTCTAATGCTTCCTTCTACGGGCACGGTCATCAGACCGACTGAGGCACACACCGCCCAGCCAACCCAACAAGCCCGCACAGAGCATAACCCAATAAAAGCCGCTTGGGAGACGGTGTTTCCCGACAGCATCTCGCTGTTCACCGCCGCCCTTTTCCTCGCTACGATCGCTCTGTGGCTGTCCACCAGGAAGCTGTGGCTCGCCGGCGAAAAGCAACTGGCGCACAGCGAGGACACCGCCCGGCGTCAACTGCGAGCCTACCTCGACTTTGACGGCGTGAAATGGCGCCGACGCCCCACTCATGACGAGCCGGGACAAGTGGCCACCGGCATTTTTAGCCGCATCAAGAACTATGGGCAGACTCCCGCTAATGATCTGGTGGTTGAAGTTCGTTATTTCATTCAAGATACCACTGGCGTTCTGCACGCTGTTACTGCCGATGGGACCGACGGACCCGTAATATATCGATTGGGCAGCATCGCTCCGTCGGATCATACCGACCGCAATAGCAATTTTCCTATGCCTGAGATTATGTGGGAGGCGCTTGCCTCCAACAACATTGCGTTCATCAGCGACATCAAAGTCAGCTACAAGGACACCTTTGATAAGCCGCACATTCTGGAATGCCAGTTTCGGAGCCAAGGAACTAGTGTGCGCTCGCCCCACACCTTCATCGAAGGCACCCGCAAGTCCGATTAGGGCCGCGAGGAGAAGCCGCATGGACTCGATTACCATGGCCGCTTAGGTCTCTGAGAGAATAGCCAAGCGAGGGTGGCAATTCCTAACAGCACAACCAAGCCGACTAAAACGCCCAAGAGGAGGAGGCTCTTAGGGATGGGTATGTCTCTGCCAGTGGCCGAGTTTGTTTCGTTCTGGGCCAACTGTGCGCTGCTAGGTGCGCTGATCTTGGGGGTCGCCGCCACATATGCCGTTGTCGTTTCGGGAAGCGCCAAGGAACGCCACTGGGCTGAGGGCGCTGAGAAGCTAAGGCTGCAAGTCGCCCAAGCGCAGCTGGCTTTAGAACAATACCGCTCTGGCCGGACAATCACCGATGCGCAGGGTGGGATTGTCGAGCAGATCCTCAGGGCTGGCCCTAAAGGCCCCGTGATCATTAAACCCAATTTTCTCTCGGCAGAACCAACAAGACTCGCAAACGCCTTGTCTGCCATCTTCAACGCTGCCGGATACGACAACGTAGGCGATGGATACCTCGAAGGGGTCATTTCGACGAATAAGCCGGGTCTTTTCGTGGCGATTAGAGATGCCAGTGACCGGCCACCCCAACTTGATTCGATTGCGGCCGCGTTCAAAGCGGCGGGCATCCCATTCACAGCCCACGCTGAGACATACGTTCCAGACACAAAATCGGGCGTTATTCTTGTGGGCGAAAGGCCGTAGAAGGCCGACGCGGCGAGTAGGGCCAACACGGGCCGCTACCCCCGATGTTCCTACTGTGCGCGGGACACCATCATGCGGGAAATGTAGCGCGCAAGCGCATCGACCTCGACATTGAGCTGTCGTCCAACGGCCAAGCCGCCGAGCGTCGTGTGCTCCGCGGTGTGCGGGATGATGTTGATAGAAAAATGGGTCGAGCCGTCGGCATCGCGGACGTCATTGACGGTCAACGACACCCCGTCGAGCGCGATCGAGCCCTTGGCCGCGATCATCGCGCCGAGTTCGCGCGGGACGCTAACGTCGATTTGCGTCGAATCGCCGTCGGGGCGGGTTTCGACCACGTCGCCGAGGGCGTCGACGTGCCCCGTGACGATATGCCCGCCAAGCTCATCGCCCAAGCGCAGCGAGCGCTCGAGATTGAGTCGCGCGCCCTCGCGCCACATCTCGCTTCCAGTGCGCGACCGGGTTTCGCCCGAAACATCGACCGCGAACCAGTCGTCGCCCTTGTCGACCACGGTCAGGCACACGCCCGAGCAAGCGATCGAGGCGCCCAGATCGATGGTCGAGGTGTCGTAGCCGGTCCCTATCTGCAGCCTGAGGTCGCCGCGCTGCTCGGCCTTGCGGACGGTGCCGACGTCGGTGACGATCCCGGTGAACATGCCCGCCGCCTAGCTGTCCCGCGCGCGCTCGTAAACTTCGAGCCGGTCGACGCCGAGCCGTCGCTCATCGACCAGGCGCCAGCGACCGTGCGCATCGGCGATCGCGTCGAGCCCAACATAGCCGAACGATGACTTGCCTTCGCCGACGATGATTGGCGCCCGGTAAATGATGATTCGGTCGACCAGATCTTCGCTCAGGAACGCGGTCGCGGTCGCCGATCCGCCTTCGACCAGCAGATCGTTGACGTCATGAAGGCGATAGACATCCCGCGGATTTGCAAGCGTTTCCCACCCATCGACCGCATCGCCACGAGTCAGCAGCGCGCGCCGCGGTGAATGCTGTTCGAGCCCCGGAAGACGGACGTCCAGCTTTGGCGCGTCGGCCAGATAGGTGCCTCGGCCGACCAGGATCATGTCGCTGTGCGCGCGCTCGAGATGGACGTGGGCGCGCGCGTCTTCGCCGGTGATCCATTTGCTCTCGCCCGATGGCAGCGCAATCTTGCCGTCGATCGACAGCGCGAGCTTGAGCGTGATCCGCGGCCGTCCGAGCTCAAGCCGCGTCAGCCAGCCGGCGAGCGAGCACTTCGCCGCCTCCCGGCCGATCCCCAGCGACACGTCGATTCCGGCGGCGCGCAACCGCCGGATGCCCTTGCCCGTGGTGCGCGGGTCGGGATCCTTGAGCGCGATGACGACGCGCGCAGGCTTGGCCTTGAGCAGCAAATCGGTGCACGCCGGGCCGCGTGGGCTATCGTGGGCACAGGGCTCGAGCGTCGCATAGACAGTCGCACCCTTGGCGCGCCCTCCCGCTTCCTGGAGCGCAATCGCCTCGGCATGCGGACGGCCGCCGGGCGCGGTTGCGCCTCTGCCGACGACTCTGCCGGTGGACGAAACGATGACGCAGCCGACATTCGGGTTGGGCGCGCTTTGCCCGCGCGCGGCCTCGCCGAGCTTCACGGCCTCGGCCATGAAGCGGCGATTGTCGCCGCTTACATGCCGAGCTGGTTTTCGAGCTTCTGGAATTGCCGTTGCCGCTCTTTGATCGCTGCGTCCTTGGCCGCCTGGTCTTTCTTCTGGTCGGCGATGATTTGGGCGTCGGTCCGGTTCGACGGATAAAGCTCGACGTAGGTGATCCGCGGCGGCGGGGCCGTGTTGATCTTGGCGTCGACGATGAACTCGATGACGATAATCGCGGTCACCAGCAGGGCCAGCGATGCGGCGATCACCTGCTCGCGGCTGCGCTGGCGCATGAAGGCGCGAAGATCGGCGAATGCCGCCCGCGGACTGACAGGTTTGGGGAACCAGGACATGATCAGAAGATAGGGCTGGCGAATTTGATCCGCCAGCCCCGGGGGCGCAACAGCGTGGAGCTTAGCCGTTGAGCTGAAAGCGCAAGGTGATCACGGTCGAGGATGTGACCGCTTGCCCGTCCTCGCTCGCCGGTCTGTAGCGCCAGTGGGCAAGGAGGTGCCGGCGTGCAGCGCTCAGAAAGGCGGGATCGGCGCGGCCGACCGGGTCGACCGCAACCACCCGACCGTTCTGGTCGATCGTCAGCTTGAGATTGAGCACCGCTTCCTCCTCGGTCAGCAATTTTGACTGGGGGTAGGGCGGCTTGAGTTCGGATTCCGGTGTCGCGAGCCGAGGCCCGAGCTTGACCGGATAATGAACCGGGCGAGTGATTTCGGGAATGATCCCGAACCCGCCTTCACCAAGGGCAACGGTATTGATCTTGGTCGGACCGAGTGCCTCAACAGGGTCCTGCTCAAGATGCGTCGGTGGGATCGACGTTTGGGGTTCGGGGGCAGATATCACCTTGGCCGTCGGCGCCTTCGGGCGGATGGGGTTCGAGGGCGGAGGCGGGGGGACAGGGATCGTCGTCACCACCAAAGGACCTTCGAGGATGCGCCTCGGTAGATCCATTTTCGCGCTCATCACTGCAGCAACGACGGCAACATGGCCGGCAATGATGAACAGCAGCGCGTTTGGTGCGGAGCGGCGCTCGGCGATACGCGGAGCGTTGGCGGCGTAGGCGAGCATTAGACCCTCCTTCATCCTTGACCGATGAACAGAATGTTACATCATTACACGTATTCCACAAGAGGAAATTTTGTTCCGTACTGGGTCGTGGGCGTCAGCGCTTGGCTGCAGCGTTTAGGCGGGCAATCGCGCGGGCCTTGCCCATCGCCGACACCAGTCCGGCCATTTCGGGCCCGCTTTGGCGCCCGGTCAGCGCGACTCGGAGCGGGTGGAACAGTTCGCGGCCCCTTTTGCCGGTCGAAGCCTTCAACGCATCGGTCAGCGCCCGCCAAGGCTCCGCGCTCCAATCGAGGGCCTCTGCGGCCGTCACCGCCTCCTTCACCAGCAGCCGCTCATCGTGGCTGAGCTCAGCCGCTTCGATCTCGCCGTGCAACACCTCGGACCAGGCCGAGAAGTCCGTCAGTCGTTCGAGGTTCGGTCGAAGCAGCAGCCAGTCCTGCTCTGTCGCATTGCTCGGCAACCGATCCGCGACGGCGGAGAAATCCAACTGATGGAGTAGCCGCGCGTTGATCAGCTCGACATCGTGTGGGTCGAAATGCGCCGGCGCCCGGCCGAAGTGCGCAAAGTCGAAACCGGCCGCCAGCGCGTCGAGACTTGCGGCCGGTTCGACCGGCTGCGACGTCCCGATCCGCGCCAATACCGACAGCAGCGCCATCGGCTCGACGCCTTCCTCGCGCACATGCTCGGCGCCATAAGATCCGAGCCGCTTTGACAATTTGCCTTCCGCCGCCACCAGCAGGGCTTCATGCGCAAACCGCGGCGGCTTCGCGCCCAGCCCCGCGAACATCTGAATCTGCGCGGCACTGTTCGACACATGGTCCTCGCCACGGACGACGTGGGTGATGCTAAGGTCGACATCGTCGATCACGCTCGGCAGCAGATAGAGCCAGCTGCCGTCCTCGCGGCGGACGACGGGGTCGCTGAGCAGCGTCGGATCGAACTTCTGCTCGCCCCGGATCAGATCATCGAAGACAATCGGTGCGTCGTGATCGAGCCGGAAACGCCAGTGCGGCTGGCGGCCTTCGGGCGGCGCCTCGCCTTCTGGCCTGCGCTCGTAGACCGGCGGCAACCCGCGCCCAAGCAACACCTTGCGGCGAAGGTCGAGCTCTTCCGGCGTCTCGTAGCAGGCATAGACTCGCCCCGCCGCCTTCAGCCGTTCGAACTCGCGTTCGTAGAGATCGAACCGCTCCGACTGGCGGACGATCTGGCCGGGCACCAGCCCGAGCCAGTCGAGATCATCGCGGATCGCCTCATCGAACTCGGCGGTCGAGCGCTCGCGGTCGGTATCGTCGACCCGGAGGATGAACTTGCCGCCATTCTTCCGCGCGAACAGGAAGTTGTGCAGCGCCGTGCGGATATTGCCGACGTGGAGCCGGCCGGTCGGCGACGGAGCGAAACGGGTGACGACGGTCATCTTGGACCGGTGTGGAAGAAATTGCTGATCGGGTAGCGGCGGTCGCGGCCGAAGTTGCGGCTGCCGATTTTTACGCCCGGCGGGGCCTGGCGGCGCTTGTATTCGGCCCGGAGCAGCTTGGCTTCGATGTCCGCGACCAGCGCGACGTCCTCGCCGGTCAAAGTGGCGACCTCGCTCACCGACAGTTCCTTGTCGACCAGGCCCTCGAGGATTCGGTCGAGCAGTGAATATGGCGGCAAACTGTCCTCGTCCTTCTGCCTCGGCCTAAGCTCCGCGGTCGGCGGCTTGGAAATCACCCGAGCCGGCATCACCGGCCCGTCGGGGCCGAGTGCGCCGTCGGGCTTGTTGGCGTTGCGCCAGCGCGACAGAGCGAACACCGTCGTCTTATAGGCATCCTTGAGCACCGAATAACCGCCCGCCATGTCGCCGTAGAGCGTCGCATAGCCGACGCTCATTTCACTCTTGTTACCTGTCGTCAGAAGCATGTGGCCGTTCGCATTGGACAGGGCCATCAAGGCGACCATCCTGAGGCGCGCCTGGACGTTCTCGGCGGCCAGCCCCGAGAGACCGGGCAACATCGCGTCCACCGCCTCGACCGCCGGGACGATCGGCACGACGTCATGGCGGCAGCCGAGCAGCCGGGCGCACTCCCGCGCATCCTCGAGGCTCTCGTCGCTGGTATATTTCGACGGCAGCATCACGCCACGCACCTTGTCGACCCCCAACGCATCGACCGCGACCGCCGCCGACAGCGCGCTGTCGATCCCGCCGGACAGGCCGAGGATCACCCCGGGAAAGCCGTTGCGCCCGACATAATCGCGCAGAGCGACCATCATCGCCCGGTATACGTCCGCCGGAAAACGATCGAGCTCATGCTCGCAGCGGGTCTCGCAGCGCCAACCGTCCGCCGTCCGCGCCCACTCGGTGACCAACAGCGACTCTTCCCAGTCGGGCATCTGCACCGGGACCTCGCCGTCCGGGTGCATGACAAACGACGATCCGTCGAACGCCAGCTCGTCCTGGCCGCCGACGCGGTTGATGTACGCAATCGGCAGGCCCGTCTGAAGCGCCCGCGAGCGCACCAGCCGCTGGCGCAGATCGTCCTTGTCGAGTTCGTAGGGGCTGCCGTTGGGAACCAGCAGGATCTCCGCGCCGGCCTCGGCAAGATGGCCGCAGACCACTTCCTGCCAGATATCCTCGCAGATCGGGATGCCAAGCTTCACACCCTTATATTCCAATGGCTCGGGAATCGGCCCGGAAGCGAAAATGCGTTTTTCGTCGAAGGTCCCGTAATTGGGGAGCTCGCGTTTGAGCGTCCGCCCGATCACCCGGCCGCCATCGGCCAGCAGGAACGCGTTGTACGTCAAACCGCCTTCGTTGATCACCGTGCCGATCAGCATCGCCGGCCCCGGCTCGGCGGTCGCGTCGACCAGCCGCTCGGCGCATTCCATCGTTCGCCGGACGAATTCGGGCTTGAGCACCAGATCCTCGGGTGGATAGCCGATCAGCTGCAGCTCCGGGCACAGCAGCAAATCGGCGTCGCCGGCGCGCCGGCGCATCTCGAGCATCGCCGCGGCATTGGCTTCGAGGTCGCCGACCCGCTGATTCATCTGGGCGAATGCAATTTTCAAGCGGTCGGTCATAGTCCGGGCATGCCTTTAACGCGCGATGAGGCCCCGGCAACCTTTACGGGTGACCCGCAGCCTCGCTAAGGCCGAGTGGCCGCTGGGGGATTGCCGACCATGAAATTGCTCGCCGGGAACAGCAACCTGCCGCTGGCCCAGTCGATTTCCGACTATCTCGAAGTGCCGCTGACCGAGGCCAGCGTGCGGCGCTTTGCCGACGAAGAGATATTCGTCGAGATCAACGAGAACGTCCGCGGCGAGGACGTGTTCGTGATCCAGTCGACGAGCTACCCCGCGAACGACAATCTGATGGAGTTGCTGATCTGCATCGATGCGCTGCGCCGCGCATCGGCCAAAAGGATCACCGCCGTCGTCCCGTATTTCGGTTATGCCCGGCAGGACCGGAAGCCGGGCCCGCGGACCCCGATTTCGGCCAAGCTGGTGGCCAATCTGATCACCGTCGCCGGCGCCAGCCGGGTCCTGTCGATCGACCTCCACGCCGGACAGATTCAGGGCTTTTTCGACATTCCGACCGACAATCTGTTCGCCTCGCCGGTGATCGCGGCCGACATCCAGGCGCGCTTCGCCAATCGCGACCTGCTGGTGGTGTCGCCCGACGTCGGCGGCGTGGTCCGCGCCCGCGGGCTCGCCAAACGGCTCAACAACGCGCCCCTGGCGATCGTCGACAAGCGCCGCGAACGCGCCGGCGAGTCCGAGGTGATGAACATCATCGGCGACGTCGGCGGCCGCACCTGCATCCTCGTCGACGATATCGTCGATTCGGCCGGGACCCTGTGCAACGCCGCCGCGGCGCTGAAGCAGGAAGGCGCAACTGAGGTGTTCGCTTATTGCACCCACGGCGTGCTCTCGGGCGCGGCCGCCGCGCGCGTTGCCGCGTCGGAGTTGAGCGAGCTGGTCGTGACCGATTCGATCTGGAGCGGCGAGGCGGATCCGAAGGAAGGCAAGATCCGCCGCCTGACCATCGCGCCATTGCTCGCCGAAGCCGTGCGGCGAATCGCCGACGAAAGTTCGGTTTCCAGCCTGTTCGACTAGCTTGTGTGCAACCTCTACCAGCTGGAAAAGAGCGTCGACGCCGTTCGGCGGCTGTTTGCCGGGCAGCAAATCCCGCTCGAGTTTCCGGAAGGCATCCCCAACTTCCAGCCACGCGACGTCCGCATCACCGAGAGCGCTCCGATCATTCGTTGGGCATCTGGCCGGAATAGTGCCGAGCTGATCGAACGGCGCTGGTCGTGGCCGGCGCCCGGCGGCAAGCCAGTGTTCAACATGCGCTCGGATGGCCGGGAGTTCGGCAAGGACCGCTGCCTCGTCCTGGCGGACGCATTCTACGAGTTTACCGCCCCGACCGATCCAAAGCAGAAGAAGAAGGACCGGTGGCGATTCGAACTGGACGGAGAGTCCGCGATTGCGGGCCTGGTGCGCGCCGACCCGCAGGTGGGCGAGGCCTTCACCTTGCTCACTGTGCCGCCGGGCGCCGACATCGCGCCCTATCACAACCGCCAGATCGCCCTGTTGAGGCCGCCCCACTGGCGCGGCTGGCTCGATGGGTCGGTGCGATCGACCCAGCTGCTGACGCCGTGCAGCGCGGGTTCGCTAGGCGTGAGTGCTGCATGATCGAGATCGAGGTCATCCTGAAGCGCTTCGAGCAGCCCGACGAAATTCGCGAGTTCAAGCTTGGGAAGTTCGAGTTGGTGCGCCTCGGCGGGATGACCATCGGCCGCGCGACCTATCAGCCCGGGTGGAAATGGTCAGAGCACGTCGGCAAGCCGCTCGGCCAGCGCGCCTGCCAGGTCGAACATGTCGGCATGGTCCTGTCCGGCTGTGCCACCGCGGCGATGGCCGACGGCCGAGTGATCGAGCTTCGCGCGGGCAGTTTGTTCTACATTCCGCCAGGGCCGCCGGGCCATGACAGCTGGGTGGTTGGCGACGAGCCCTATGTCTCGCTGCACTTCCTTGGCGCGGACCATTATGCCGCCGGCGACTAAAGCTTGCCTGATTTCGCGCTCCCCTCTATAGGCGCGCGCTTTCCAGCTTAGTGGAAAACCGAACGGCCCGGCCAGTCAGGGCTGCCGTGGCTGTTCGATAACGTCGCGTCCCAGAGACGCAACAAGGAGACGAAAATGCCCAAGCTCAAGACCAAGAGCGGCGTCAAAAAACGCTTCAAGCTCACGGCGACGGGCAAGGTCAAGCATGGTGTCGCGGGCAAGCGCCACCGGCTGATCAGCCACAACGCCAAATATATCCGCCAGAACCGCGGCACAGACATTCTCGCCGACGCCGATGTGGCGCGCGTGAAGGGCTGGGCCCCGTACGGCCTGAAGTAGGGAGGCCGGTAACATGGCACGCGTCAAACGGGGTGTAACCACCCGCGCCAAGCACAAGCGGCTGCTCGACCAAGCGAAGGGCTATTACGGCCGTCGCAAGAACACCATCCGCATCGCCCGCCAGGCCGTCGAAAAGGCCGGGCAATATGCCTATCGCGACCGCAAGGTGAAGAAGCGGAGCTTCCGGGCTCTGTGGATCCAGCGGATCAACGCCGCGGTCCGCGCCGAAGGCCTGACCTACGGCCAGTTCATCCATGCGCTGAAGCTCGCCGGCATCAACCTCGACCGCAAGGTCCTGGCCGATATCGCGATGCACGAGGGCGAGGCGTTCACCGCCATCATCGCCCAGGCCAAGGGCGCGCTGGAGAAGAAGGCGGCTTAAGCGACCTTCGTTACGGAACAAGGAAGGGCGTCGGAAGCGATTCCGGCGCCCTTTTCTTATGGCGCTACCGGCTCGCGTTCGAACCGCGCGCGGTCCCAGTGCGCGAGGTCGGCGGCGGCATCGTAGGTCGATTGGAGGAAGCCGGTCAGCAGCCGCTGGGGGTCGGCCGCGGCGCGGACTTCGGCATAGGGCAGAGTGAATTCCTGCCATTGCTCGTTGAAACCGCCAGCCAGTGACCGGCGTTCGCGATAGCCCGCAGGCTCGGGGTAAGCGTAGCTGTAGAAGAAGGGCTCGGCCGCAACCACGCCACCGGCCCAGAAGCCGGCGCTCGACACCTCGTCGCAATAAGCCTCGCGCGTGATTCGGTCGGGCAGGCCGGGGATTCCGCCGGGATGGGGTGGCGCGGTGCGGCCGGAAAAACGCGTCACCGCGAGATCGAACCCGCCCCACCAGAAATGCACCGGGCTCGATTTACCGGTGAACCCGGCGCGGAAATGCTCAAACACCGGCAACATCGCCGCCAGCACCTCGCGCAGCCGGTCGGCGGAATTGCGGTCGTAATTGCGCGAGACGGTGTCTTCGGCGAACGGCACGGCACCCTCAATTTCGCTCGGCCGGCCGTTGAAGTTCGACGGCAGGCCGTTCCGCTCGAGCATGGCGACCAGCCGCGAATGAAGCGCCGCGACACTTCCGGCGTTCAGCGGCAGTTCGTCGCGCGATTCATCGCTGACCCAAAGCACGATGGCGTGGCGGCAGAGATCGAGCACGAGGGTAAATGTGCGCCCGTCGCTCGATGAAGTAGGTAGGGTTTCGAGCCCGTTGGCGCGCGGCTGCAATGCCACATGCCAGCCGTGATTGGTCCACGGCGCGTGGGCGACGCGGATCTTGCCCAGCATCTGCGACGCGAGGTGGAGCAGCGCCAAAGTCTCATGGTCGCGTGCGACGCTGAGTTCGGGCCAGTCGCTCATGATTTCCCGCCTTTGCATTTTGCAGCGCGGCATGGCTAGAGGCCAAACACCATGTCCGACGCGTTGCTCGACCGAATTGCCGCAGCCGGCTCCTTGCCCGAGCTCGAAGCCGTGCGCGTGGCGGCGCTCGGCAAGCAGAGCGAAATCACGGCCAAGCTGAAATCGCTCGGTGCGATGGACCCCGATGCGCGCGCCGCCGAAGCGCCGAAGGTCCATGCGCTGCGCGAGCGGATCAGCGACGCCCTCGCCGATCGCAAGGCCGCGCTCGAGGCTGCGGAGCTCGACCGCAAGCTTGCAACCGAGACGCTCGATCTGTCGCTGCCCGCGCCAGAGAGCGTGTCCGGCACTGTCCATCCGGTCAGCCAGGTGATGGATGAACTCGCCGAAATCTTCGCCGACCTCGGTTTCTCGGTCGCCGAAGGGCCCGAGATCGAGACCCAATGGTATAATTTCACCGCGCTCAACATGCCGGAGAACCACCCGGCGCGGGCGATGCAGGACACTTTCTACCTTGAGCCGCGCACGCCGGACGAAGAGCCGCGCGTGCTCCGCACCCACACGTCGCCGGTCCAGATCCGCGCGATGGAGAAGGTTGGCGCGCCGCTCTACGTCATCGCTCCGGGGCGCGTGTACCGCTCCGACAGCGACGCGACCCACACCCCGATGTTTCACCAGGTCGAAGGGCTGGTGATCGACCGCGCGATCACGCTCGGCCACCTCAAATGGACGCTCGAGACCTTTTTGAAGGCCTTCTTCGAGCGCGACGACGTCGTGCTCAGGATGCGCCCCAGCTACTTCCCGTTCACCGAGCCCTCGGCCGAGGTCGACGTCGGCTATTCGATGGAGAAGGGCCGCCGCGTGGTCGGCGGTTGCGAGGGTTGGATGGAGGTCCTGGGCAGCGGGATGGTCCACCCACGGGTGATCGCCAATTGCGGGCTCGACCCCGACGAATGGCAGGGCTTCGCTTTCGGCTGCGGCATCGACCGGCTCGCGATGCTCAAATATGGCATGGACGACCTGCGTGCATTCTTCGACGGCGATATTCGCTGGCTCAAACATTACGGCTTCCGCGCGCTCGACGTGCCGACGCTCTCGGGCGGGGTCGGCGCATGAAATTTTCTTTGTCGTGGCTCAAAGTGCATCTGGAAACGGACGCTTCCGCCGAAGCGATCGCCGACAAACTGACCGCGATCGGGCTCGAGGTCGAGGAGCTGTCGAACCCGGCCGCGGCGCTCGCCGCATTCGCCGTGGCGCGGGTCGTTACAGCGGAGAAGCACCCGCAGGCCGACAAGCTCCAGGTGTTGACAGTCGACGCCGGTACCGGCGAGGCGATCCAGGTGGTGTGCGGCGCGCCCAACGCTCGCGCCGGAATGCTCGGCGTGTTCGGACCGCCAGGCGCTTACATCCCCGGAAGCGACATGACCCTGAAGGTCGCGGCCATTCGCGGGGTCGAATCGCGCGGGATGATGTGCTCGTCGCGCGAACTCGAACTCGGTGACGATCACACGGGGATTATCGAGCTTCCCGACGATGCGCCGGTCGGCGCCCCCTACACCGCTTACGCTGGGCTCGACGATCCTGTGTTCGACGTGAACGTCACGCCCAACCGCCAGGATTGCATGGGCGTGCACGGCATCGCCCGCGACCTCGCTGCCGCCGGAATTGGCGCGCTGAAGCCGCTCGCCGTGCCGCAGATCGAGGGTAGCTTCCCTTGTCCGGTACCGATTCGCATCGAGGATCCCGATGGCTGCCCGGCCTTCTTCGGCCGCGCCATCACGGGCGTGAAGAACGGCGCGTCGCCCGAGTGGATGCAGCGACGCCTGAAGGCGGCCGGACAGCGGCCGATCTCGGCATTGGTCGACATCACCAATTACGTGATGCTCGACGTTGGACGCCCGGCTCACGCCTATGACATTGCCAAACTGACGGGCGGCCTGACCGCCCGCGCGGCGAAAGCCGGCGAGAAAGTGCTCGCACTCAACGAGAAGGAATACACGCTCGAACCGTTCATGACCGTGATCGCCGACGACAAGCAGGTGCACGACATCGGCGGCATCATGGGCGGCGAGGATTCGGGTGTCAGCGAGGCGACCGCCGACGTGATGCTCGAAATCGCGTATTTCACGCCCGAGCGGATCGCGCGCACCGGCCAGGCACTCGGCCTCACCAGCGACGCGCGCAGCCGCTTCGAGCGCGGCGTCGATCCTGCGTTCCTCGACGAGGGGCTGGCCATCCTGAGCGGGCTGATCCTCGACATTTGCGGGGGCGAGCCCTCGAATCTCGAACGTGCCGGCCAGGCACCGGTCGAGCATCGCACGATCGCCTTCGACTTCGCCCGGACCAAGGCGCTCGGCGGGATCGACGTGCCCGAGACGCGCCAGCGCGAGATCCTCTCCAGCCTCGGCTTCGAAGTCAGCGGCAACGACGTCACCGTGCCGACGTGGCGGCGTGACGTCGAAGGCAGCGCCGATTTGGTCGAGGAAGTCGCCCGCATCACCGGTTACGATCAGGTGCCTTCAACCCCGCTGAAACGCGAGCCAGGCGTCGCCAGGCCGACTGCGACGCGCTCGCAGCTGGTCGAACGGCGCGTGCGCCGAACTGCCGCCGCGCGCGGTCTCGACGAAGCCGTGAACTGGAGCTTCATCTCCGAGGCCGAAGCCGAAGTCTTCGGCGGAAGCGAATGGCGGCTCGCCAATCCGATCAGCGAAGAGATGAAGGCAATGCGCCCGTCGCTGCTGCCGGGGCTAATCGCCGCGGCCCGGCGCAACCTCGACCGCGGCGCGGCCTCGATCCGGCTGTTCGAGCTCGGTCGCCGCTATCTCGGCGATACCGAACATCCGACGCTGTCGCTGCTGCTTGGCGGCGAAAAACTCACGCGCGCGTGGCAATTTGGCAAGGCGCAGGCGTTTGACGCGTTCGACGCCAAAGGCGAAACGCTGGCGTTGCTCGAAGCGGCGGGTGCGCCGGTCGGCAATCTGCAGGTCTACCCCGACGCCGGCCCGACCTGGCACCCCGGACGCTCGGCCCGGCTCGGGCTCGGCCCCAAGACGATCGTGGCGAGATTCGGCGAGTTGCACCCGTCCCTGCAAAAGCGCCTCGACGCGCCACCGGGCGCCGTCGCGGCCGAAATCTATCTCGATGCGATTCCCGCGCCGCGCTCGAGCGGCCATGCGCGCGCCACTTATGCGCCACCGGCACTTCAGGCGATCGCCCGCGACTTTGCGTTCCTTGTCCCGGCAGAGCTGACGGCAGAGGCGCTTGCGCGCGCAATTCGTGGATCGGACAAGGCCGCGATTACCGCGGTCCGCCTCTTCGACCGCTTCGAGACGCCGGACGGCCTGTCGCTGGCGTTCGAGGCCACGCTGCAACCGGTCGAAAAGAGCTTCGCCGATGCGGAAATTGGCGAGATTTCGAAACGGATCGTCGCCGCCGCCGAAAAGCTAGGCGCGCGCCTCCGGAGCTAGTTCGAGGGCGTTGATCGCCGCGTGCACACGGGCTTCGACTTCGTCGCGGCCGAGGCCCGGCCGGATCGTCTCGCCGACCACGAATCGGATCGTCCCGCTGCGCTTGACCAGGCCGCGACCCCACAGCCGCCCGCTATCCACCGCCACTGGCACGACCGGCAACCCAAGCGCGCGGTACAGCCCCGCGAATCCAGAACGCAACGGCGGGGTCTCGCCAGGCTGGACCCGGGTCCCCTCGGGGAAGATCATCACCGGCCGCCCGGACGCGACCGCGACTTTCGCTTCAGCCAGCAGACTGCGCAGCGCCTTCGCGCCGGCGCTCCGCTCGATCGCGATGACGCCATAACGTCGCGTCATGAATCCAAACAGGGGGATGTCGGCCAGCGCTTTCTTCATGACGATCACCGGGAGATCGGTGAGCCGGATCATTTCGAGCGTCTCGAATATCGCCTGATGCTTGACCGCGATCAAATATGGCCCGGACGGGATCGTGCCTTCGACGCGGCTGGTGATTCCGAGCACATGGCCGGTGAGCCAGCGGTGGACATCGACCCAGCTCAACACCACCGCCAGGGTCGGCCGGCGCCCAAACAGGCTGGCGACGATGCCGGCCAGCACCCACAATAAGGTCGCCGGGTAGAAAAGGGCCGCGAACAGGAGCGACCGCAAAAGCGCCATCAGATGTCTGCCCACACGGCCAGCCGCCGCAAGACGTATTTGTTATATTCGCCAAACAAGGTGAGGAAGCTCGGCTCCGAACGCACGCCATCGGTCACCAGGATGATTTTGTCGCCCAGCAGCTTGCGGAATTCGTAGCGCGCGCGGCGCATGTGCCAGTCGCTGGTGATCAGCCGGACCGACTTGAAATGGTGCTGGGCGAGCCACCGGCTCGCTTCCTCCGCATTCGACCGGGTATCGACCGATTCGCTGCCGAGATCGACGCAGCAATTGATCAGGCGCCGGCTGCCGCCGCCGAGCCGCCGGGCGATGTCGGCCTTGGTCACCGACGGGTCGGCCCCGGCGACCAGCAGGCGCTTGGCCTTGTGGTCCTTGAGCACGTCGATGGCATGTTCGATCCGGTTGCTGCCCCCGGTGAGGACGACCGCGGCCTCGGTCGGGGCGGTGTCCGCGGCCGCCGGCTTGCCCAGGGTCAGCGCGAAGAACACGAACCCCAGCGCATAGATCAACGCGAGCAGCGACGCGGTGCGGGCGATCATACGGCGGTCCGCAGGGTCGCCAGCACGGCGGAGCGTGCGACCCACGTCGCGAGCCCGGTCAGCGCCAGCGGGATCAGACCGAGGATCACGAGGTCCGCGGCGCCAAGCGTTGCCCCGCCCATCAGTTCGCCGGCAAACGATGCTCCGGCGGCCAGCCCAACCAGGACGAGGGCCGCGGCGATTCCTCCGAGCAGGCTGCCGATCAGCGCGTCGATCGCAATCTTGCGCTGAAACAGATTGGTGACCTGATGGTCGGTTGCGCCAATCCCGTGCATCACCTCGATTGTGAAGCGGTGGGTGTCCAGCGCCCCGCGCGCGGCCAGCACCACGGCCGCCGCGCACGCCCCGCCCAGCAGCAGCACCAACGCTCCCGCCAGCCACTGCAACGCCCGCAGCGATCGCAGCAGCGGGCCGAGAGAATCGCGATGCGCAATCACCTTCGCACCTGGCGCCGCGGCTTCGACCCGCCGCTCAATCGCCGCGACATCGGCGCCCGGCCGGACGTCGAAGTTGACCAGCGCTGGAACCGGCAGATCCGCCGAGGCTCCTGCGGGTCCGAGCCAGCGTTTGAGCACCTCACGCATGTCGGCTTCGGACACGGCTTCGGCACCGGTCACGCCTGGGGCGGAGCGGATGGCCTGAAGGCTGGCGGCCAGGTGCCGGTTGCCGTCCGGGATCTGCGCCGAAAAGCGCGCCTGGGCCCCGGTCGCGACGCGGCTCGCGGTGTCGGCCAACGCGAGGCCCGCCGCGGCGACGATCATGATCGAAAAGGTCATGATCGCGATCACCCATGGCGTGGGGCCGCGCAACGGGCGGATACCGAGCAGCCGCCGTTCGGCAGGCGAGGCGAAGAGCCAGTCGAACATCAGGCTTCGCCCCGCGACGGGGGCGGATTCTTGAGCAGGCCGGTGGGATCGACCATCGCGCCATTCTCGAGCCGGATCATCTGCGCGCCCGGGGTCGCGCTGATCAGGCCGATGTCGTGGGTCGCTACGACCACTGTCGTGCCCAGGCGGTTGAGCGCGGTGAACAAATGGAGCAGCCGCTTGGCCATATCGGCGTCGACATTGCCGGTGGGTTCGTCGGCGACCAGCAATTCTGGCCGGTTGATTACCGCCCGGGCGATCGCGACCCGCTGCTGCTCGCCGCCCGATAGCGTCGGCGGGCGAGCGCTGGCTCGGTCGGCCAGGCCAACCCAGGCCAGCATCTCCCGCACCGGGCTTTCGACCTCCTGCTCGGTCGCGCCGCCAATCCGGAGCGGCAGCGCGACATTGTCGAACGCCGACAGGTGGCGGATCAGGCGAAAGTCCTGGAACACCACGCCGATCCTTCGGCGGAAGACCGGCAGCGAGTCGCGTGTCGCGTCGCTCAATTCCTCGCCGAACAGCGCCAACCGGCCGCGCGTTGGCCGCTGCGCGAGATAGAGCAGCTTGAGCAGCGACGTCTTGCCCGCGCCGGACGGACCGGTGAGGAAATAGAAACCGCCCTTCGACAGGCGGAAATCGAGGTCGCGCAGCACCTCGGCGCCGGTGCCGTAGCGCAGCCCGATACTGTCGAATTCCACGATTGGCGTCAGAACCCGTTCCCTCCCCGTCAACCAGCGCGCTTGTCCGGCGAATCCCATCGCCTTGCCATTGCGCGCGCATTCCTGTTTACCCTGCGCTCACCGTCCCGGAAGAGGGCTTTTGCTCAAATGATCCTCACCTGCCCAAATTGCGCAACGCAATATGTGGTGAAAGACGGCGCGATCCCGCCTCAGGGGCGGCAAGTCCGCTGCGCGTCGTGCAAGCATAGCTGGCATCAGGACCCCGAGCCAGTCGACGAGCTGCAGATGGGACCCGAGATGCAACCGGCAGATAGCGCCGCGGAGGACGAATCGATCGCCGAAGCGACGATGATCGATCCGAGCAGCGGACCCGAAGCCGAAGAACGGGCGTATAAGGAAGCGGTGATCGAAGAGACCGACGCCGGCATCGAAGACGAAGTGCCGCGCGAGCCGTTCGTGCCTGCGGTGCAGGACGATGACGCCCCGCCGCACGCCGAGCCGGCGCCATATGACGAATTCAGTCCCTTCGCCGAGCGCGAATCCGGCGAGCCGCGGCGGCGCGGGCCATTGCTCACGATTCTGCTCATGCTGCTGCTGGTCGCCGCTTTGGCCGCCGCGTTCTGGTTCTTCGCGCCGCCAGAATGGAAGGCGCGGCTCGGCTTGGCGGACGGGGCATCGACCCCGCTGGAGTTGTCGAACCCGCCGCACATCGAACGCAGGCAGCTAGCGAGCGGCAATGAATTGCTGACCATCGCGGGCCGGGTGATCAATCCGACCGGCGAGACGCACAATGTGCCGCCGATCTATGCCCAGCTGCGCGATCGGGCGGGCAAAGTCATCTACAGCTGGACGATCGCGCCGCCAGCGCCATCGCTCGCGCCCGGCGCAAGCGCGTCGTTCAATAGCGCGGAGGTCAACGTCCCCTCGGGCGGCGAGGATCTGACGATCACCTTGGGGCAGCCCAAGGCCTAAGCCTCATTCGAATTCAATCAGTTTTGCCGGCTGGCTCGATCCGCCGGTCCGAATCATTGAATCCCTTGCGATAAAGCCGTCCCGGCCTTGGTGCTCGCCAAGATGCAGTCGAACGCCCGGGAGGATCCGAACGGTGACGGTCGCCTGGATCGGCGGCGCGGCGGTTCTCCGCGGCAATTGCGGCGCCGAGGCGGCGATGGCGGCTGCGACAAGAAGCATGATTGCGGCCATCTAACGCGTAGTTACGGAATTGCTAAACGCCTCTTAACTTTTGTCCCGCGCTGGCACGATTCGGCGGCATTGCGCCCCTATGGGGGCTTTGCTAGAGGCCGCGCCTTGCCAGTATCGGCGCCCACAAGCGGGATCGTCGGTTTTCATGACGTGCGGTCGTGGCGGAACTGGTAGACGCGCAGCGTTGAGGTCGCTGTGGCCGCAAGGCCGTGGAAGTTCGAGTCTTCTCGACCGCACCATCACATCGCGAGCGCTGGAATCGTCGGGAGCGCCTTAGGGTGTGGCAGGGATCGCTGCGGCCGAGGCGATCGCCGGTACCGGTGTGACGTGGATCGCGCCCAGTCGCGCCACGCTCTTGTCCGAGGTGACCGTGGCGCGAAGCCCGAGTTCGGCCGAGATTTTGACGGCCTGGGCAGTTTCCCGCGTAACCCGGATCGCATAACTGCCATAGGGCACGCGGTCGAACAGGAAGAAGCCGTCGAAATCGGTACGCGCCGTGGCGGCGACCTTGCCGGCGCTGTCGACCAGCTCGAGGTCGAGGCCCTCGAAGCCAAGTCCGCCGTTCTTGACCAGCGCGCCTTCGATATCGCCGCCGCCGACCAGCCCGATTTCGATCTCTGCTGGGACCCCCGGACGCGGCACCACGACCTGGAGCGCTTTCTTGGGCACCAGCATCGGGTCGTCAAGGCTGGTCGCGTCGATCCCCACGGCGACCGGCGCGTAAGCGGTGAGGCCGCCGATGGTGACGGCGCCCTTGGCATCGGTGGCGCGCTCGGCCTGCTTGGTCCCGGTGGTAATCAGCGCGCCTTTCTCGAACGGTTCAGCGGCGTCGTGCAGGCCGTTATCGTTGAGGTCGCGATAGACGAGCGCGTGGATCACGCCGGCGTCGGCCAACGGCCGGCGCGACAGGCTGATCCCGTGACGCGGATCCAGGGAGAAGTTGAGGTTGACCCCGAACGCGACCGACCCGTCGGTCGCGGCCTCGCCGGTCAGCGCGACCGCCATGATGTCGAAGCGGTGGACGTGGCTCACCCGCAAGCGGCCGCGATGCCCCTCGGCGTCATAGGCAAGCGCGCCTTCCCAATCGGCATTCTCCGACGCCGACCAGTAAGCCGACAGCTCGGCCGAGCGGAAACGCGCGCTTGGCGCGACGTCGAAACTGGTCGAGCCACGCAGGCGGACATCGCCGACGTGGCCACTGCCGATCAATCCGACATTGATTTCGGCCGGTGGCGCCGGTCCCGAACTCAGGAACTGCCTTCGATAACGGATATCGGACGCAAGATTGAAGCGGCCGATGTTCGCCGACAGGCGCCCCGCGGCCTCGAGCTGCTTCGACCCGTCCATATGATCGGTCAAGTGGACGTCGGCATGAACCGGGATGATCATCCGCCCGAGCTTGATCGGCGCGTCGAGCGCCACGCGGGCATCGCGTACGCTTTGCGGCCGGCCTCCCTGCAAATGAAAATCGTTCGCGATAAGGGCTTCTGCACTGACGTTCAGCGCCCCGAACTTGCCGAGGAATTGAGCGCGCGCGGCCGTTCCGCCCGAAGATTCGCGGGCCGCCGACGCCTCGACCAGAGCCGAGCCGATCGAGCGCCGCACCGAGCCTTCGACAAAGGTCACGCGTTCGTCGTCGATCAGCATCATCCTGGCGAGAACGCCGACGGAGGTGCGATCGTCGATGCCGTGCTCGACCGAAAGCGTGGCCTGCGCCTGGGGTTGCCCGGTGCCATCCGGGAGCTTGTGCAAAGCGAGCAGATCGCGGCCCGGCTGGTTGAACCCCGCCCAATACCAGGTCTTCCCGGCCGGAACGTTGTCCTGCCCGACGTTGATCAGTTCCTCGCGCGACCGGACCTGCCCCTGCGGACCGTACAGCACCACGCTGACGCGATTTTCGCCGTAGAGAAGCTGCACGTTTTCAAATACATAGCGCTGACTCGTGTCGGCCTTGGCGAAACCCAACAACTCGCCGTTACGGTAAAGTTCCGCCTCCCAGCCCGAGGGCAAGTCGCCTTCGAAGCGCGTGCGATCGAACGCCGCCTGGGTCGACAAGGGCCGGTTGGTGACGACCGCGCCGCGACCGCTCGCCGCCGATCCCGTCAGGCGGCTGTCAAAGCCTTCGACGTCGCCAAAGCCGAAATGGGTCGCCTTGAGCGGGCCGAGAAGCTTGGCGTCGGGATCCGAACGGTAGGCGCGCAACCGCAGCAGACTGGGTTTACCCTTTTCGGTCGTGGTCAGCTGCGCATCGTAGGACAAATGGGCGATCTCGCCCGCGGCGAACACCGAAGACTGGCGATCGACCTTGACCCCGTCCTGGGCGCGATAGGTGACGCCCGCGCTGACAACGAAATCAAGCGCCGGCGCCCGCCACATCCGATAGGGAAGTCGGACCTGAGGCAGGCTCGACAAGTCGAAACTCGTCGGTTTGATGCTTTGCGAGCGTTGTTGCCGCTCGATCGCCAGTTCGACCGGCAATTTGGCTTCGGATTCGAGCACCAGTACCGATCCCGACGTAACCGGCTTGACCCCGATCCCAAACCAGGCGGTCAGCGCCGAAGTCTGGACGCACCAGCCCTCGGGCGTTTCGCGCACGGTGCCGGCGGCCAGCGGCTCGGTCTTGCCGCGATAGGTCACGCTCTTCGCGGCATAGTCGATCGCGATTCTGTTGCTTTCCTTGAACGCCCAGCCACTTGCCTGCCTGGTCGCGAGGTCGATCTTCATCGGTACGTCAAGCGCGGCCAGAAAGTCGCCTAAGACGACACATGTGCCCTCGGGCGTGTTGTAGGCGCGAACGCCGTCGCCGAGCCGCAGCTGGCGGATGTTCACGTCGAGCAGGAACTGATCGTCGGGATCCGCGGTCCAGTTGCTCGCCGGAGAAGGCGTGCCCGGCGCGGATGCGGCAACGCTCCCGGCGCACAGCGCCAGCAGCATCGCCGCCTTGCGCAGCCAGTGGCGGCCGCCGGACATAAACTGATGCCTCTGCGCTCGCTCCCGCTCCTAGCGCAGGATCGCCTGGGTTTCGGCGATCACGTGGCTGCCGTCGTCGAAGGTTTCGACATATTGGACGGTGACCGGCCCCGCGGCGGCGCTTTTTTGTGCGTCGTCGAGCGGAACCGCCAAGTGGCGCACGCCAATCTCGGTATAGACCGCGACGGCTTTTTGGATCGCGATCGGATTCTTGACGCCGGGTTTGAGGACGCGCACCTCGCCAAAGGTCGAACGCTCTCCTGACCGCGAAAGATCGAGCGAAACGAACGGCTTACCGTCCTTCTGCTCGAGATGGACGTTGGCGATCCCGGTGGTCGCCTGAAGATTGCCGAGGCGCACGATGACCGGGATGGTGACGCCGTAGACGGGCGTCAGCTGGAACCGCAGGCCTTTCGCCGGCTCAGCCGCGGCGGCCTGGACGACCGGATTGGCCGGAGGAATGGCACGAAACAGCAAATGAACGCGATACTCACCGTCCGGGAGGCCCTGCGGCGGCCGCGCCGCAATGCGGATCGACTGGGGCTGGTGCGGCGCGAGCACGACCTTGCGCGGTGCGTAAACGACCATGTCCGCCGCCTTCTGATCGTCGGCCGTTGGCTCGGCGACATCAGTCAGGCCCCCATCCGGCGTCATCCGGCGAAACTCGATCGACACGCGGTACGTCGCAGGTTCTTCGCCGATGTTGTTGAGGATGATTTCGGCGCCCTTGCGGCCGTCGAGCACGATCCGGGTCGGCGCGACCAGCAAGTCGCCGATCCCCGCCCGGGCGGGCGTCGAAACGGTGAAGAGTGACGTGGCCAAAGCGGCCGTATAGAGTGCGGACTGGGTCCAGCGGTTCATTTGAGCGATCCCCCACTTTGCTCCGGTCAGGAGCAATCGCCTCTTCTTTGATCCAGAATGGTTTATTTTCGGTCAACCATGGTTGTTCAAACGCCGGAAATTGGCCCGGAACACACGGAGGACAGCTTCAATAGTCGACCGTGACGTTGAAGGTCCCGGCATAGACCCCGCCGGCGGTCGTGGAGCTCAGGCTGATCGACCCGCCGAGCGAAAAGTCGACGCCCGGATTGCCCGAATTGGTCAACGCGACCGTGCCCGGGCTGTCGACGACCAGGGTCAGCGATTTGGTCGGGTCGCTTTGGTTGACCAAGGTCACATTGGGCGCGGTGACGCGAACGACCTGATTGTTGGTCCCGCTGACATTGTAGGTCGCGACCCTTGTCGCTCCGCTGCAGGTGACGTTGGCGTTGGTGCAGCTGAATGCGCCGGTGCGGGAGATCCCGACCGTCGCGCCTGACCAGGCGCCGTTGCCGAGGACGATCGTGCCGAGGTCGAGATCCTGCACCCATTGGATCGTCAACGGCTTGACCACGGTCGCCGAGACGGTGGCGGTCTGGCCGGGCGCGGCGCGCGCCGGCGCCGCGGCCGCAAGGGCCGCCACGGTCATCAGCAGTGTCGTGAGACCCGTCCGGGCCGGCTTGCGCACGACGTCCTCTCCCGAACAGGGATTGCTCGATGATGCCGAATAGATCCGGAATGGTTTATTTTCAGTTCACCATGACTTTGGAGGGGCCATGCAAAAAGGGGCCGCCATCGCTGGCGACCCCTTTCCAAACACCCGGCCGAAGCCGGGCATCCCCACGACTTTAGTAGTTCACGGTGACGTTGAACGTCCCGAAATAGGTGCCGTCGGGCGTCGTGGACGCAACGGTGATCTGGCCGCCGAGGTCGAAGTTGAGGCCCGAAGCGCCCGAGTTGCCGAGGTTGACCGTGCCCGGGCTGTCGACCGTCAGGAGCAGCGTCGAAACGCCGTCATTCTGGTTGGTCAGCGTGACATTCGGCGCGTTGACCGTGACGACCTGGTTGTTCGTGCCGGTCACCTTATATTGCGCGGTCTGCGACGCGCCCGAGCAAGTCGTGTTCGCGTTGGCGCAGCTGAACGCGCCGGCGCGAGTGATGCCGACGTTCGCGCCAGACCAGGCGCCAGCGCCGGACAGGACGATGGTGCCGAGGTCAAGATCGCGGACCCAGCTCAGGGTCAGCGGCTTCACGACACGCGCCGTAGCGGTCGCATTCTGATTGGGACCGACCGCAAGGGCGGGCGTGGCGCTCAGCGTGAGAGCCGCGACCGTCGCCGCCAGCGACGTCATACGAAGGAATTTGCTCATCTCTAATTTCCCCACTTGGTTTCAGTCTTTGGCGGCTGCCCGAGCACAGGCCGGTCATCCGTGGGCTCCCCATTAACCGTGCTCGCTTACGGCTTTGCTCAAGGGCATGGTTAACGCGGGGTTAGGCTTTAATCCGAAGTGGAGCAGTATCCGCTCAGAGATATCCGGCGGTGATCGGCAGGTCGCCGCGGTAGTCGCCCTCCGCATCGCCGCTCACTCGCAAACGGCCGCCGAATCGGAACGTAAGGTTTCCGCCTGCATCGAGGCGCGGCAAAGCGGGAAGGTCGCTGGCGACGTCGTCGAATGTGACTTCGCCCCCACTCAGCGAATGGAGTACGATCCGCTGCGGCAGGTCGATCCGGACTGTCCGTCCCGCTTCCCCGTGAACGGTGACCGTGCCGACCATCGCGCGTGGGCTGATCTCGACGACCGTGCCCGCGTTGGCGCTCGAGCCATCGGGGCGAAGCACCGCCGAGCCCTCGCCCTGGCCGAGCAGGATCAGGCGATCGAAATTGAGGCTGGTCTCGACCTCGAGCCGGATTTCGCCCTTGGCAGTCTCCTCGGTTCGGCTGGTGGTCGGCGCGCCGCACAGGCGGCACTGAGCGGCCGCCAGCGTCGGAATTGCCGCCGCCAGGGCCAGGCTCAGAAGCGCGTTGCGGCCGGTCATGACCGGGGGGACTATCCAACAGAGCCTAAAACAGGGTTAATCAGCGGCTAACGTCGCCTGGAGGATAGCCGACGCAATGCTCACCTATTGTCGCGCGCGCGCTGACTATTTATCGATCCGGCCTGAATGGCCCGAACGCCCTCTGCCGCCGCGTCTTCCGGGCGCTCGACGTTCATGAAAATCGTGCGATGGCTCATCGCTGCGAGCGTCGCGGGCCTGGTGCTGCTCGCGATCGCCGTCGGTGTCGCCTACAGTCAGCTGCCGAGTTATTCCGACCTCGAGAAGCGCTCCGATCTCGGCCAGATGGTCCGGGTTCGAGCCGCGAACGGGCAGGTGCTGGTCTCGGTCGGGCCGAGCTTCGGACGCTGGCTACCCTACGACCAGATTCCGCCGGAAATGCGCGCGGCGATGATCGCGGTGGAAGACAAGCGCTTCCGCAGCCACCTCGGCGCCGACCCGATCGGCATCGCTCGTTCGATCAAGGTGCGCCTCGAATCCGGCCATTGGCGGCAGGGCGGATCGACCATCACCCAGCAGCTCGCGCGCAACATCTTCCTGACCAACAGCCGCACCTTCGGCCGCAAGCTCAAGGAGATCGTCCTCGCCCTCGCGCTCGAGCGAAAGTTCTCGAAGGACCAGATTCTCGAACTCTATTTGAACCGGGTCTATTTCGGCGGCGGCGCTTACGGCATCGATGCCGCATCACGGGCGTTCTTCGGTCATGGTGCGGATCATCTGAGCCTCGGCGAATCGGCGATCATCGCCGGGCTGGTGAAGGCGCCGTCCAATTACTCTCCGACCGCCGACGCCGAGGCGGCGCGCGCGCGCTCGGGCGTGGTGTTGAAATCGATGGCCGATAATGGCTTCATCAGCGAGGCCGCCGCGCAGGCCGTCAATCCCGCCGAGATCCGGCTCCAGCCGACCACCAAGCAGAACAGCGTCCGCTATTTCACCGACTGGGCGCTGCCGCAGCTCGATACGCTGATCGACCAGACGAAGGATCCGATCGACGTGTGGACGACGCTCGATCCGGGCATGCAATTGGCCGCCGACCGTGCGATTCAGGCCAATGCCCCCGCCGGCGCTCAGGGCGCACTCGTCGCCATCGATCGCGACGGCGCGGTGCGCGCGATGGTCGGCGGCAAGGACTATGTCGATTCGATCTACAACCGGGCGACCCAGGCGACGCGCCAGCCGGGGTCGGCGTTCAAGCTGTTCGTTTATCTGACGGCGCTCGAATCGGGCATGAAGCCGACCGACACGATCGTCGACGAGCCGGTGACGATCGGCGGCTGGTCGCCGCGCAATTCGACGCGCACCAATTTGGGTCCGGTCTCCTTGCGCGAGGCCTTCTCGCGCTCGATCAATACGATCAGCGCCAAGATCGGCGCCCAGCTCGGCTTCGGGACGATCGCAGACATGGCGCGCCGCTTCGGCATCACGACGCCGATCTCGACCTATCCTTCGATGGTCCTGGGCACGAGCGACGTCCGGTTGATCGACATGGCCAAAGCGTTCGCCGCGGTGAACAACAAGGGCGTCGCCGTGGCACCCTATCCGATCCGCAAGGTCGTCACCGCCGACGGCCGCTTGCTCTATCAGCATGAACAATCCGAGGAACGCGTGCTGGTAGCGCCGTGGGTCGCGGCCGAAATGACCGATTTACTCCAGTCGGCGGTGCTGACCGGGACCGGCCGCGCGGCGCAGATCGGCCGTCCGGTGGCGGGCAAGACCGGGACCACCTCATCGAACAAGGATGGGTGGTTCATCGGCTTTTCGAGCGGCCTGACGACCGGGGTGTGGATGGGCCGAGACGATGCCCGCACAGTCCCCGGGCTTCAGGGCGGAACCGCGCCGGCGCGTGCATTCCACGACTTCATGAGCGTGGCCGTCGCCCGGCGTCCGGTCGAGCAGTTCGAAACCCAGGTCCCGATCCCCGATTGGCAGCTTACGCCCGAAGAGGAATTGTTCGGCGATACCGAAGTCGATGCCAATGCCATGCAGCCGCTGGTCGATGAAAACGGCAACCCGCTGCCGATCGCCGTCCCGCAGCAGCCCGGGGCACCGCCGTCGATGGTCAGGCCCGACGGGACTGGCGATCCTTCGCAGCAAGAGCTCGACCAGGCCGTCCCGCCGGGTGGATCTCCGCCGCAGCCTGGCCAGCGCCAACCGCTGCCGCCGCGCCAGCCCGATCCGCGCCTACCTCCGCCCGACCCGGCGGAGCCGCGGCCCAATACGCCGTAGGTTCGCTTTCGCTTCCGCGAGACCCGGTCCGAACAGCCGGGCCTCGAGCGCCTTGAACGCCGCTCCGTGATTGAGATGCACGAGGTGCGCGACTTCGTGGGCCACGACGAAGCGCCGGACCTCGGGCGGGGCGAGGATCAGCCGCCAACTCAGGCGGATCCGGCCCTCCGACGTGCAGCTCCCCCAGCGCGTCCCGGCATCGCCGATGCTGACACCCGTTAGGGCCGCGCCGGCCACACCGGCGAATTCCACGGCCTCACGCGACATGATCGCGATGGCGTGGCGTTTGAGAAAGGCCGCGATGCGCCGTTCGAACCCCGCCTCGGGCCCGCCGCACCGCAGTTCGCCCGAATCGAAACGAGGGGTCCTTGCCGCCGCTTTCTCCCAAATCAGGCGCGTCTCGCGGCCTTCGATGGGGATGATCGCGTTGGGAGCGAACGGTTCGCCGGGTAGCGAGCGCGCAAGCTGGGTGTCGATCCACTCGCGTTGGTCGAGAGCCCAGGCGAGCGCCGCGCGGCGGCTCGTCCGAACCGGGCAGGTGAGCTTGAGCACGCCGCGCGCGTCATCGTAGCGCAGGCGCAACCGGCGAGCGCCCCGGATTGAGCGAATTTCGATCGAGACGGGAAGCTCGTCGGCGAGTTTCAGGGCGTCAGAGCGGCCGCTCAACCACATGCCACTCGAGCTCCCCCGCATCCTCTTCGCTGACCGTCCAGCCGCGGGTCGACTGGCCCGCTTCGTGCACGGTCTCGCGGCTTCCGCTGATCAGATAATGCCAGTCTGGAAGCGGCTCACCCGCAGCACGCAGGCGGTAGGCGCAGGTCTCCGGCAGCCAGTCGAGCGAGTCGAGTTTTTGACGGTCGAGCTTTACGCAATCGGCCACCTGCGCCATCCGGTGCTTATAGTCGAGGCAGCGGCCGTTGCGCCGGTCGAGCAGCTTGCACGCGACGTTGGTCGGATAGAGCAGCCCGGTTTCCTCATCCTCGATCTTGTGCACGCAGCACCGACCGCAGCCGTCGCACAGCGCTTCCCATTCGCCGCGGTCGAGCGCCGACAAGGGCTTTTCCCAAAAGGATGCGCGTGCGTTCATGACAAGGCCACCCATGCTCTGCTAACCGGATGCGATCAAGCGGGGTACTTAAGGGCTAAGTCCATGAACTATTTCAGGATCGCGATCGCCGGTCTCAGTCTGGCCGTCGCGGCGACACCGGGGCTTGCGCAGATTCTCGGAGACGACGGCATCCAGTTCGTCGATGCAGTGCGCAAAAAGGACGGCGACAAACTGATGGAGGGCATCCGCAAGAATGGCCCCGGGATCGTCAATGCCAAAGATATGAGAGGTGATACCGCGCTGATCGTCGCCATCACCGACCGCAGCGAGGAGTATACCGCCTATCTGCTCAACCAGGGCGCCGACCCTAACCTTCCCGGCAAGGGCGGGGATACGCCGCTGATCGCCGCCGCGCGGGTCGGCTACCAAGACGCCGCCGAATGGCTGCTCGGGCAAGGGGCGAAGGTCGATGGGGCCAACCGGATGGGTGAAACGCCCCTGATTATCGCGGTCCAGCAACGGCAGGTGGCGCTGGTCAAGGTTCTTCTGGCGGCCGGCGCCAACCCCGACAAGTCGGACTCGGCGGCGGGACTATCGGCGCGCGATTATGCCAAGCGCGATGGGCGTTCGCGCGAAATCATCCAGGCGATCGAAGCGAAAAAGCCCAAACCGGCGGCCGCTTCCGGCCACTAACGGCCCTCGCCGAGCGTCGGATCGATCTGCGCCGCCAGCCGCCGCGCGGCGCGGCGCGCGAAGCGCAGCAATTCGGCCTTGCGGCGAGCGGCGGCGAGCGGACGATGCGCCGCCTCGCGCGCGATGACCGCATCGTAGCGGTCGGCGACGATCAGCCCCGCCTCGCCGGGCAGGAATCGCTCGGCATCGCAAATCGCCGCCAGATGCGGCGGCACCGCCCAATAAAAACGATCGCAATAATCGAGATAGTCGCGCCATTTACCGTCACCGACCAGATCCGCCTTGGCGACCTTGATCTCGACGATGGTCAGGCCGCCGTGGGAATCGATCGCCATCATGTCGGCGCGACGGCCGTTGGGTAGCGGCATCTCGCAGATCGCGAACAAGTCCTGGCGGCAGAACAGCCTAGTCACCCCGCGCGCGACTTCCCCGGCGACCGGCGGGGCGTCGCTGAAGCACAGGGAATCGGTCTGGGTCGCCACGCCCCTGATTAGAACGAAACGACAACAAAAAGAAAGCGGACGAGCTGTTCGCCCGCCCGCTGTCCATCGCTCCAGGACTCTCGTCCTAGCGATAGAAAATGTGGTTGCCGATCGCCGCGACGCGCTTCAGGCGCCAGCCCGGCGACACGTAGCGCGCGTGGAAGAACAGCGCATTGCCGACCGCCGAATCCTTGAGATCCTGGTCGACGATCTTGGCGATGGCGACCGCGGTCTGCCATTGCCGCGCCGAGCGCGGGACCGATGGCAGTGAATGGCCGTGGACGAACGAGAATTGGCCGCGCTGGAACAGCACGCCGCAATAAGACGGCGGGAAACGGCCGCCGGACTTGGCGCGGTTGGCGATCACATGGCCGACCGCGAGCTGGCCCGCGAGCGATTCGCTCTTGGCTTCGAAATACACCCCAGTCGCAAGGCATTCGAGTTCATGGCTGCCGGCATTGGCAGCGCGATATTCAGCGACCAGGTCGGCAAGATCGCCGCTCGGCTTGGTCGTGGCGACCTGCTGGTCAGTATCGGGTGAAACGGCCTCTTCGGCGCCTGGCCCCGAAAGCTGGGCCTCGCCGTTGGGATCGAGCAAATCGGGGACCGGAACCTCTGGGAGGCTCGCGACGGTCACCGGGTTCAACGGCTCATCGGCGCGCTGAGCTTGAGCAGGAGCGAAGGAAATCGCCCCCAGGGTAGCGCAAATGAGCAACGCTGAGCGAAGTGATGGCAACATGTAATCCGCAATATCTGCGGTCAATCACAGAATAATCAGGCTCAATTCATCCTACGAATACTACCGCAGCTTGCCCTTTGTGATCGCCCGTCTCGCGTCGCATTCCGGCGGTTCTTTCCGCGCGAAAATGCCCCCGCTCTTGTTGTTGGGAAATCGTTTCGGCTGGGAACCGGGCGGGGTCAACCCAAAGCGGTCGTTTCAGCGATGAACCGTTCAGGCTCCGCGATATCTAGCTCTACGACCCACAAATCCGGGTCGAACCGCGTCCGTTTTGCGAGAAACGACCGCAATTCGTCGGAACTCGACGATTCGGCTGGACCGGCGTGCCGCCATTCGTAGCCGCTGATGCCCAGAATCCGCTCGAGGCAGGCGACGTAGCGACCGCGGCTGCTGACGATCAGCAACAGCGCGCCGCCATCGGCATCGCCCTTGTTGAGGATGGTCGCGAATCCGCCTTCGCTCTCAATCCGCCGGACCAGCCCCGAGACTTCGAGCTTCGCCGGAAGCCGGCGGTCGCTCATCGCGGCTCAGGCCGCGTCGCGCTCATCGGCCCCCATCAGCACTGCGGCGAGCGCATCGCGGCTGCGCGCGCCGCGCATCTTTTCGAGCGTCGGCAGGTGACGCGTGACGCGGCTGATCGCCGCCAAGGCCTTCAGATGCTCGACGCCGGCGTCGGGCGGCGACAGGAGGAGAAACACGAGATCGACCGGCTTGCCGTCGATCGCCTTGTAGTCGATCGGCTCGGACAGCCGCGCGAACAGGCAATAGATCCGGCTCAGCCCCTCGATCTTGCCGTGGGGAATCGCCACGCCATGGCCGAACCCGGTCGATCCCAATTGCTCCCGCTCGGTCACCGTCGCGAGAATCTCCGCCGGGGCACTGCCCAGCTGTTGCGCGGCGAGGTTCGCCAGCTGCTGCAGCAACGACTTCTTATTGCCGCCCGAAAGGCGGCTGGTGATTGCGTCGAAGTCTAGGAAATCGCCAAGCTGCATTGGTGCACTCGTTCCAGGGCCGACACCCCTCATATCGGCGCCGCGCGGATTGGAAATGGGGTTAGCGGGTGTTCGGCTCAACCCAGCCGATATTGCCGTCGTCCCGACGGTAAATCATATTGAGTTGACCGGTGCCCGAGTTGGTGAACATCAACGCGCTGGTATTTCGAAGGTCCATCAACATCACCGCGTCGGACACGCTCGATTGCGGGATATCCACGCGAGTCTCGGCAACGATTGCCGGAAACGCCGCGTCGTCGCTGCCCAATTCCTCGGCGCCGGAAAAAATCGTGTAGCCAGCATCTTCGACGTATGGCTGGGCCTCTTCGACCTTATGGTCCTTGAGCCGGTTGGTGTAGCGCCGGAGCTGGGTTTCGATCTTGTCGGCCGCGGCGTCGAACGCGATTTGCGCGGTTTGCGCGCGATGCGCGGCTTTGAGGACAACGCCCTGGACCACCGGAGCGACAATGTCGCACGTATAGTCGTTGTTCGGCCCGCGGCCGAAGGTGACGTTCGCCCCGATCGAACGCGAGAAATATTTTTCTGTGATGTCGGCCATCCGGCGCGAGGCATGTTCGCGCAGCGATTCTCCGGTATCGACTTGATGGCCCGCGATCCGTACGTTCACTGATCCTGGCTCCCTCAGTCTTACGGGCGGCGGCTTAGGACCACCGCGAAGCTTGCGTCAACCAGCCTCGGCGAAGCGTGCCCAAAGCGGATTGATGAGCTTCGCAATAAACGCGCGGTGGCGCTCAAGTTCCTCAGCGCGGGCATAATGCGGCCGCGCAATGCGCGGTTCGCGAACCTTCACCGTGCCCGCGCTGGCGTCCACTCGGAGCTGATCCGTATCGGCGACAAGGCCGAGCCCGATCTGTCGCCCGCCGGTCAGCTCGACATAGACCTGCGCCAGCAGTTGCGCGTCGAGCAAGGCGCCGTGCTTGACCCGATGGCTGCGATCGATCCCGAACCGCATGCACAAGGCGTCGAGGCTGTGCTTGGCGCCCGGATGCCGGGTCCGCGCGAGCGTCAATGTATCGACCATCCGGCTCATACTGACGTGCGGCCGGCCACACCGCTCGAGTTCGAAATTCAGGAAGCCGAAATCGAACGAGGCGTTGTGCGCGATCAGCGGCGAATCCTCGAGGAATTCGAGCAAATCGTCGGCAAGCTCAGTGAAGCTCGGCTTGTCGGAGAGGAAGATCGCGGTGAGGCCATGCACTGCCTCGGCGTCGGCCGGCATCGACCGTTCCGGATTGAAGTAAGCGTGGAAGTGCCGGCCGGTTTCGACCCGGTTGAAAATCTCGATGCAGCCGATTTCGACGATCCGGTCGCCGCCCGCCGGACTGAGGCCGGTGGTCTCTGTATCGAAAACGATTTCGCGCACGGGCGAATCTATCCACCCGACCCGGGTCCGAGACAAGCGATTATGTCGCGGACCTGGCGCTCAGTTGTGGATAGATCGGACCCGGTGTCGACGACGAAATCCGCCCGGGTGCGCTTGTCGGCGTCGGGCGTCTGTCGTTCGAGAATCGCGGCGAATTTCGCCGGAGTCATCCCGGTCCGAACGAGCGCCCGTTCGCGCTGAACGTCGGCCGGCGCGGACACGACGACGACCTTGTCGAACGCCGCTTCGCCGCCGGTCTCGAACAGCAGAGGTATCTCGAACAGGATGATTGGCGCGTCGGCATGCGCGGCGACGAATCGCTCGCGCGCGGCCTGTACCGCGGGATGGACGATCGCCTCGAGCGCGGCCAGCTCTTGCGGATCTTCGAGCACGATCGTCGCCAGCCGCTCGCGGTTGAGCACGCCGTCGCTGACCGTTCCCGGGAACCGGCGACCGATCACGTCCACCAATGCCCCGCCCTTGCACTGCAGCCGGCGAACCTCGGCATCGGCGTCGAATACCGGCACACCGGCCCGCTCGAACATCCGAGCGACGGTCGACTTGCCCATCCCGATCGAGCCGGTCAGTGCGACCTTAATCATGCGACGAGCAGCCCACGGTCGCGGAGCGCACCGAGCAGCGGGATCAGCGGCATGCCGAGAATCGTGAAATGGTCGCCCTCGATCGACGAAAACAATTGCACTCCACGCGCCTCCAGCCGGAATACGCCGACGGTATGGCCGACTTCGGGCCATTCCGCATCGAGATAGGCGGCGATGAAGGCCTCCGACAGGGGGCGGACGTAGAGCGTCGCTGTGGCGACATACCGCCAATCGAGCTCTTGTCCTCGCGCCAGCGCGACCGCGCTGGTCAAAATCATCGGTTTTCCCGAGAAGAATCGCAGGTGCTCGGCAGCCTCGCCGCGATTGCGCGGCTTGTCGAAGGTTCGGCCGGCGACACTCACAACGCTGTCGCTGCCGATAATCCAATCGTCTGGTCGAATGACGCTGATCGCGATCGCCTTGGCGGCGGCGAGTTCGACGGCAATATCGCTTGCAGCGCTCACTCGGGCCTTGGCCGCGCTTTCGTCGACGCTCGACGGGACGATCTCAAACTCGATCCCGGCCGAGCGCAGCATGTCGCGGCGAATTAAGCTCGATGAGGCAAGGATCAGCGGCACGGACAACCTTGTGGATAAGTAGCCTCACAGCCGTAGCGCGAACATGGGGACAGGCTCAACGACCGTACTGTTCGACCACCGCTTGTGCTTGTTCGAACTTTCATCCCCGGGGACGAATTCGGTCCCCAGCCTGTGAATCATGGGAAGCGATTGAAGCGACTCGCGGCGTTCGCTCAACTCCCGCCCCGGTCCGCTTGTTGGCAATTCCGGAACCCACGCCTAAATCCCGCTATCCTCCGACCAATTACATCATCAATCTAACTCTAGAATCTAATATAAAGGGAGAAGAATAAGGTGGGCGCCAAGCCTGGCAGCGTGGCGGACAAACCCTTGCTTGCGGTGCTCCGGGGTGAGCGGCGCGGTCCTCCGCCATTGTGGATGATGCGCCAGGCCGGCCGTTATCTCCCCGAATATCGTCATTTGCGCGAGGAGAAGGGTAGCTTCCTCAACCTGGTTTATGACAGCGATGCGGCGGCCGAGGTCACGCTGCAGCCGCTAAAGCGTTTTCCCGAACTTGATGCCGCGATCTTGTTTTCGGACATTCTGATCGTCCCGTTCGCGATCGGGCAGAATCTGAGCTTCGTCGCTGGCGAAGGTCCGCGCCTGACGCCACCGCTGATGACCGCGGAGCTGAGCGAGTTGACGGCTTATTCGGCTCGCCTCGACCCGATTTACGAAACCGTGGCCAAGGTGAAAGCCCGCCTCGAGTCATCGAAAACGTTGATCGGATTTGCCGGGGCACCATGGACCGTCGCGACTTATATGATCGCCGGTCAGGGCAGTCGCGAACAGGCTGAAGCGCGGCGGCTGGCCTATCGCGATCCCGAGCGGTTTGGCGCAATCATCGATGCCATCGAGGCAGCAACGTTCGATTATCTGTCCGGTCAGATCGAGGCGGGCGCCGAAGCCGTCCAATTGTTCGACAGCTGGTCCGGAAGCCTCGCTCCGAGCGAGTTTTCGCGTTGGGTAATTGCCCCGACTGCGCGGTTGGTGAAGCGCGTGCGGGCCAAACATTCGCGCGTCCCGATCATCGGTTTCCCCAAGGGCGCGGGCGGAAAGCTCGCGGCTTATGCGTGCGAAACCAGGGTCGACGCGATCGGCATTGACGAGACCGTCGACCCGGTCTGGGCGAACCAGACGCTGCCGAAGCATCTCCCGGTTCAGGGCAATCTCGACCCGCTTGCGTTGCTTGCCGGCGGATCGGTTTTGAGCTCCGCCGTCACCGCCATCCTTGACGCATTCGCCGGGCGCCCGCACATCTTCAACCTGGGTCACGGAATCCTGCAGGATACGCCGATCGCCCACGTCGAAGAGCTTGTGCGGCTGGTGAAGGAGGCTGGATGACCGGATTGCATCTTACCGGTTTTCTCGGCCTTGCTTACCTGTGGGTGAAAGCGGCGCACATCACCTTTGTGATTTTCTGGATGGCCGGCCTGTTCCTGCTGCCGCGTTTCTACGTCTACCATCAGGAAACGACGGTCGGCTCGCCCGAGGACCGCGCGTGGATCGAACGCGAGGCCCGGGTCCGCTCCATCATTCTCGCGCCGGCGATGCTGTTGGTCTGGGTGCTCGGCCTGATGCTCGCCTTCAACCTGGATTTGTGGGGCCAGCATTGGTTCCAGGCGAAACTGGCGCTGGTGTTTGCTTTGTCGGGTTATCAGGGGTGGCTCGGCGGCTATGGCAAGAAACTGGCGCGCGGCGAACGACCGCTGTCTGGCAAGCTCGTGCGAATGATCAATGAAATCCCCGGGATCGCCGCGGCATTAATCGTCGTCCTGGTGATTGTCCGCCCATTTTGAACGATTTGGCGCTTGACGGCGCCGCCGCTCATTGACAGCGGGCCAGTCGAGACATACCTCCCATCGCGACGGCTGTTCGGCCAGTTTCCCCAATTAGCCGGCTGTCATTCCAATCCAAGCGGCGTCCGGCCGCGTCTCCAGCGCTGATCGACCCGACAAGCTCGAGCACAAATTCCCAAGAAAAGACCGACCATGCATTTGAAAGAATTGAAAAAGAAAACCCCAGCCGACCTCGTCGCGATGTCCGAGGAGATGGGCGTCGAGGGCGCGTCGACGATGCGCAAGCAGGACCTGATGTTCTCGATCCTCAAGATCCAGGCCGAAAACGGCGTCGAGATCATGGGCTCGGGCACGATCGAGGTACTAAACGACGGCTTCGGCTTCCTCCGTTCGCCCGAGGCCAATTACCTCGCCGGTCCCGATGACATCTATGTCACCCCATCGATCGTTCGCCGCTTCGGCCTGCGCACCGGCGACACCGTCGAGGGTGAGATCCGCGGTCCCAAGGAAGGCGAGCGCTATTTCGCGCTGACCCGCGTTACGTCGATCAACTTCGACGATCCCGAGACCGTCCGCCATCGCGTCAATTTCGACAATCTGACGCCGCTCTATCCCGACGAGAAGCTGCGGCTCGACACGCTCGACCCGACGATCAAGGACAAGTCGGCGCGGGTCATCGACATCGTCGCTCCGCTCGGCAAGGGCCAGCGCGCTCTGATCGTCTCTCCGCCGCGGACCGGCAAGACCGTGCTGATGCAGAATATCGCGCGGGCGATCACAGACAATAATCCCGAAGTGATCCTGATCGTCCTGTTGATCGACGAGCGGCCGGAAGAAGTCACCGACATGCAGCGTTCGGTCAGCGGCGAGGTCATCTCCTCGACCTTCGACGAGCCCGCCTCGCGCCACGTCCAGGTTGCCGAAATGGTCATCGAGAAGGCCAAGCGCCTGGTCGAGCACAAGAAGGATGTCGTGATCCTGCTCGATTCGATCACCCGCCTCGGCCGCGCCTACAACACCGTTGTGCCGAGCTCGGGCAAGGTGCTGACCGGCGGCGTCGATGCCAACGCGCTGCAGCGGCCGAAGCGCTTCTTCGGCGCGGCGCGCAACATCGAGGAAGGCGGCTCGCTCTCGATCATCGCCACCGCGCTGATCGATACCGGTTCGAAGATGGACGAGGTCATCTTCGAAGAGTTCAAGGGCACCGGTAACAGCGAAATCGTGCTCGACCGCAAGGTCGCCGACAAGCGGATCTTCCCCTCGCTCGACGTCGGCAAGTCCGGCACCCGCAAGGAAGAATTGCTGGTCGAACAGGGCACGCTCACCAAAATGTGGGTGCTGCGCCGGATCCTGATGCAGATGGGCACTGTCGACGCCATGCAGTTCCTGCTCGACAAGATGAAGGACGCCAAGTCGAACGAGGACTTCTTCGCTTCGATGAACCAGTAAGCGCTAGGGTGAGGGCGGCGCAGCGATGCTCGAAAGCCTGAATTTCGGCGCGATCTTCACCGCCGCCGGCCTCGCCAAGCTCCTCCAGGTGATCGTCGGCGACCTCACCATGGCCGGCGACAATGTCGTCATCATGGCGTCGCTCGCCGCCGGGCTTCCCGAGCGCGAGCGCAGGAAGGCGCTGATGTTCGGCGTCGGCATGGCGCTGGTCTTCCTGATCGGCTTCGCGGTGGTTGCGACCCAATTGTTGCACGTCACTGGATTGGTGTTTGCCGGCGGGCTGCTCCTGTTGTGGGTCGCTTACAATCTGTTTCGCGAGCTCCACCCGACCAAGCCGGTAGTGTGTGACGATCCGGACACTCCCGAGGTCGAAGGTCCGACGCGGACCAAAACTTTCTTCCGCGCTGCAGTCCAGATCACCGTCGCCGATCTGTCGATGAGCCTCGACAACGTCCTGCTGGTGGCGTCGATCGCCCGCGATAACCCAGCTCTGCTGTTCGTCGGCCTGTCCTTCTCGGTCCTGTTCATGGGGTTCGCCGCAAACTACGTCGCTCGCCTGATGCAGCGCTTCCACTGGATCAATTACATTGGCTTGGTGGTCATTCTCTATGTCGCCGTGACCATGGTTTACGAAGGCTGGATTGGCGGCGACCACGTGTTGGGCTTGAGGAGCGTGCTCGGCTTCGACTAGGCGATGGGAATGGACCTCGCCAACTTGCTTTCGCCAAGCGCATTCGCCGCGCTGCTCGAAATTCTCGCCATCGATATCGTCCTTGCCGGCGACAATGCGATCGTTGTCGGCGCGCTGGCCGCCGGCCTCCCGGCCGATCAGCGGCGCAAGGTCATCATGGTCGGCGTCATCGCCGCGCTGGTGCTGCGAATCGTCTTCGCGCTGGTGGTCACCCAGCTGCTGCAGATTGTCGGCCTGGTGCTTGCCGGCGGACTGCTGTTGCTGTGGGTCGCGTGGAAGATGTGGCGTGAGCTTTGCCACAACACGGAAAGCCCCGGATCCGACGAAATCGTCGGCGACGAACATTCGGGCACGCGCGCGGCGAAGACCTTCGCCAGCGCCGCCTGGGGCGTTGCGCTCGCCGATGTGTCGATGAGCCTCGACAACGTGCTCGCCGTCGCCGGCGCCGCGCGCGACCATCCGTGGGTCCTCGTGTTCGGCCTGATCCTGTCGGTGCTGCTGATGGGCGTCGCGGCCAATTTCATCGCCAAATATATCGAACGCTACCGGTGGATTGCCTGGGTCGGCCTGGTCGTCATCCTGTGGGTCGCGCTGAAGATGGTGTGGGAAGGTGCGCACCACGTTGCCCCGGTGATCGCGCCGATCTTCGCCTAGGCGTGGACGCCGACACGATCTTCGCTTTGTCGAGCGGCCGCCCGCCGGCGGCGGTCGCGGTCATTCGCATTAGCGGGCCGGGCGCACATGAGGCCGGCGCGCAAATCGCCGGGGACCTGCCTGTGACCCGGACCGCGGCGGTCCGCGAGCTGCGGCATCCAGCAACGAACGAGTTGCTTGATGAAGCCCTGGTCCTGCGATTCGCTGGTCCCGCGAGTGCGACGGGCGAGGATATTGTGGAATTTCAATGCCATGGCGGACGTGCCGTGATCGACGGGGTGCTTGCGGCGCTGGCCTCACTCGAGGGCCTTCGGGGCGCCGAGCCTGGCGAGTTCACCCGTCGGGCATTCGAGAGTGGCCGAATCGACCTCACCGAGGCCGAAGGGCTTGCCGATCTGCTCGAGGCCGAAACCGAATCGCAGCGCAAGGCAGCGCTCGCGCTCGCCGAGGGCGGCCTCAGTAAGCAGATTTCTACCTGGCAGGAAGAACTGTTGGCGCTGTCGGCGAGAGCCGAGCGCGCGATCGATTATGACGAGGACGATTCGGCGCTCGATCCGGCGCTGGTTCGAGATTGTGCCGCGCTCGAAGCCGAACTCCGGGACTGGCTCGCTCGCCCTCGAGCCGAGCCATTGAAGGATGGGGTGCGTGTGGTCGTCGCGGGACCGCCGAATGCGGGGAAGTCGAGCCTTGTCAACACGTTAGCTGGACAGGAGCGTGCGATCGTCACGGCCATCCCCGGCACGACTCGCGACCATATCGAGGTTCCACTCGCGGTCGCGGGCATGCCGGTGCTGCTGACGGACACCGCCGGACTGCGCGAGACTAGCGACGAGGTCGAAGCGATCGGCGTCGCTCGCGCCGAAGCCTTGGCCGAGGCCGCCGATGTGCTGGTCTGGCTGGGCGAGCCGGAAGCCGCTCCGATTCATTCGCGCCTGCTCAAGGTTCACGCCAAAGCCGACATCAGCGGCCCGCCGCCGGCCCAATCGATCGCGGTATCCGCGGTCACGGGTCAGGGCATAACGGAATTGCTTGAGCGAGTTGGCGCGTTGGCGTCGTCTTTGTTTCCGGCCGAAGATGCGATTTTGCTCAATCGACGCCAAGCGTCGCACATCGGTGAGGCGGCCGAAGCGTTGAGGAGCGCCACGCGGAGTTCCGATCTGGTGGTGATCGCGGAATGTCTGCGCGCGGCGCGCGGCGCATTCGATCGGCTGACGGGCCGGGCCGGAGTGGAGGACGTACTCGACGCGATTTTCTCGCGATTCTGCCTCGGCAAATAGCAACATGTTCCACGTGGAACACTGATCGGCTAAGATCGCCGGCATGTACGACGTATTGGTGATCGGCGCTGGCCATGCCGGGTGCGAAGCTGCGGCCGCCGCCGCTCGTCGCGGTGCGCGCGTCGGCCTGCTCAGCTTTCGCGCCGAGGACGCTGGGCAGATGTCGTGCAACCCATCGATCGGTGGCGTCGGCAAGGGCCATCTGGTTCGCGAGCTGGACGTGTTTGACGGTTTGATGGCCCGCGCGGCCGACCGGGCCGCGATTCATCGTCGGATGCTCAACCGGAGCAAGGGTCCCGCCGTGTGGGGGCCGCGCGTCCAGGCGGACCGGCGCCTGTATCGACAGGCGATTGGCGAATTACTGGCCGAGAGTGGCGTCGAGCTGGTGATCGCCGAGGCGCTGCGGCTGGCGGTCCGTAATGGGCGGATCACTGGCGTCGAAACCAGCGCTGGGCATCTCGACTGCCGCGCCCTGGTGATCGCGACCGGCACCTTCCTCGATGCCCGCCTGTTCGTTGGCGAGGAGGTTGTCGAGGGCGGCCGCCGCGGCGAACGGGCCTCGATCGTGCTCGCCGGGCAGATCCGCGAGATTGGCCTAGGGCAGGGACGTCTGAAGACCGGAACGCCGCCACGGCTCGATGCCCGGACAATTGATTGGGCGCGGCTCGAGGAGCAACCCAGCGACGATGATGCGTGGACGATGTCGGCCCTTGATGACGGGATCCGCCCGCCGCAGCTGCGCTGCGCCATTGCGCGAACCAATACGCGAACCCATGACGTGATTCGCGCGAATTTCGACCGATCACCCTTGTTCGCGGGGGCGATCGAAGGAAGGGGTCCGCGTTACTGCCCGTCGATTGAGGACAAGGTGAAGCGCTTCGGCGACCGCGATGGCCATCAGATCTTCCTCGAGCCCGAAGGCCTCGACGATCCCCTGATCTATCCCAACGGCATCTCGACTTCGCTGCCGGCGGACGTCCAGCGTGATTTCGTCCGCAGCATTGAGGGCCTCGAAAGGGCCGAGATCGTTCGCCCGGGCTATGCGGTCGAATATGAATATGTCGATCCGCGCCGTCTGAATGCGACGCTCGAGGTGGGCGATCTCGACGGGCTGTTTCTTGCCGGGCAGATCAGCGGCACGACCGGCTATGAGGAAGCCGCGGCCCAAGGATTGGCGGCTGGGTTGAACGCAGCGGCAGTTGCGCTCGACTTGCCCGGGGTGCGCTTCGACCGGCGCACCAGCTATATTGGCGTGATGCTCGACGATCTGACGCTCCAGGGCGTCAGCGAGCCGTATCGGATGATGACCGCCCGAGCCGAATACCGCCTGTCGCTCCGCGCGGACAATGCGACGACCCGGCTGGGCGGGGCCGCACTTGCTGCGAATTGTGTCTCGTCGCGACGGCGCGCGCAGATCGAAGACCATTTCGCGCGTCAGTTGGACGCTGGTTGGCCAATGACCGAGGAGGATCAGGCGGACCGGCTATACGCGCCATACATCGAGCGGCAGCGGCGCGAATGGGAAGTCGTCCGGCGCGACTCGCATATCTGGCTGCCGGCTGATTTCGATTTTGGTGCGGTGCCCGGCCTGTCTAACGAGATGGTCGAACGGCTCGGCGCGACCCGCCCGGAGACGCTCGACCAGGCGTCACGCGTAGGCGGGGTCACGCCGGCCGCGCTATCGGCGCTCTATGTCGCGGCGGCGCGCCGGTCGGCGGCGTGATCGAGCGGCTCGAGCAGGCGGCGCGCCGGCCTGTTTCACGTGAAACATTTGAGCGGCTGGAGGCATTTGTGGACCTCCTGAAGCTAGAGAACGAGCGACAGAATCTCGTTTCGGCGTCGTCACTTGAGCAGGTGTGGAACCGCCACATCGTCGATTCGGCGCAGCTCGTTCGGTTCGAACCGCAGGTCGGAGCGTCGTGGGCCGACATTGGATCTGGCGCCGGGTTGCCTGGAATTGTCATCGCTTGCCTGGTCGCGGGGCCGGTCGCCTTGATCGAGCCGCGCCGGCTCCGCGCCGATTTTCTTCGCACCGTGACTCAGCAGCTAGGGTTAAATACCACGATCGCCGCCACGAAAGTCGAGCGGGTCGGGGGCCAATTCGACGTGATTACCGCGCGCGCGGTGACATCGCTCGATCGTTTCCTCACGATATCCCAGCATCTGTCCACAAGAAATACCGTTTGGGCGCTTCCGAAGGGGCGCAACGCCCATTCGGAACTGGTCGAAGCGCAGCGCGCATGGCAAGGTGTGTTCCACGTGGAACAGAGCGTTACCGACGCGGATTCCTATGTCGTGGTCGGAACCGGGGTGAGGGCGAAAGCACGATGATCCGCATCGCGATTGCCAATCAGAAGGGCGGGGTCGGCAAGACCACCACGGCAATCAATCTTGCCACCGCGCTGGCGGCGACCGGGTCGCGCGTGCTGCTGGTCGATCTCGACCCGCAAGGCAATGCTTCGACCGGGCTCGGGATCGGGGCCTCGACGCGCGAGAAGTCGAGCTACGATGTGCTGATCGGCACCGAGAGCGTAATCGACAGCGCGATTCCGACGCGGGTGCCGCGGCTCGACCTGCTCCCGGCGACGGTCGACCTGTCGGGTGCAGAGATTGAGATGGTCGGGCTTGAGGATCGCGCGCACCGGCTTGGCAAGGCCCTGTCGGCGGTGCCGCACGGCCGCTGGGACATCTGCTTGATCGACTGCCCGCCGTCACTCGGGCTGCTGACCGTCAATGCCCTGGTCGCCGCGCGCCACCTTCTGGTTCCGCTGCAGTGCGAGTTCTTTGCGCTCGAGGGCCTGAGCCAGCTGCTCCAGACGGTCGAGCGGATCCGTTCGGCGTTCAATCCCGACTTGGCGATCCTCGGCGTGGCGCTGACCATGTTCGACCGGCGCAACAACCTGTCGGCGGCGGTGGCCGAGGACGTTCGCGCTTGTCTTGGCGCCGCGGTATTCGACACCATCGTGCCGCGCAACGTGCGGCTGTCTGAAGCGCCGAGCCACGGGCTGCCCGCTTTGATCTACGACCTCAAATGCCCGGGCTCCGAGGCCTACATCCGCCTCGCGCGCGAGTTGATTGCACGTCTGCCGCAACTGGCGGAGGCGGCGTGAGCGAACGGCCCGGCAAGGGGCTCGGCATGGGCCTGTCGGCGCTGCTCGGCGAAGCGCGGCCAGCTGGCGGGAATGATGTGCCGGCCGCCGGTGGGGTGCGCGAGATAGAGATTGCGCGCATCCGGCCCAATCCCAACCAGCCGCGGATTCAGTTCGACGAAGACGGTATTGACGAGCTCGCGCGGTCGATCGCCGAGCGCGGCGTACTGCAGCCGATTCTGCTCCGTCCCGAAGACGACAATTTCCAGATCATCGCCGGCGAGCGGCGTTGGCGCGCGGCGCAGCGGGCTCAACTCCATACGATCCCGGCGATCGTCCGCGAGGTCGACGAGGCTACGACCGCCGAGCTTGCACTGATTGAGAATATTCAGCGCGAGGATTTGAACGCGATCGAGGAGGCCGAAGCCTATCGCCAGCTGATCCAACGCCACGGCCACAACCAGGATGACGTTGGTAAACTCGTCCACAAGTCGCGCAGCCACATCGCCAACCTATTGAGATTGCTCGATCTTCCGCAATTCGTCAGGCAGTCGCTATTGCAAGGCGATATCAGCATGGGGCACGCGCGGGCCGTTGCGGCGGCCCCCGATCCCGAGGCTCTGACCAGGGAAATCATCGCCAAGGGCCTGTCCGTGCGCCAGGCGGAGGAGCGCGCCAAACGCGCCAAGCAAGGGCCCAAGGAGCTCGTATTGACCGAGGAGCGCAAGGTCGACGCCGACCTCGCCGCGCTCGAACGGCAGCTGGGCGATATGCTCGGGGTCAAAGTGCAGGTGGTCCACAAGGGGCAGGGCGGCACCGTTTCGCTCGCTTATTCGAGCCTCGAGCAGCTCGACATGATCTGCCAACGGCTGTCGGGCGAGCCGATCTGACCTTCTAGCGCCGCCCCGCGGCGCGGGCGATCGCGATCAACTCTTCGCCGAGCGCCTCCTGGTTCGGAACCTCGCTGAAAATCAAATCGTGCTCGAGCCTAGAGGCGCGCTCGGCGACCGTCGCCAACCGCCGCGAATCCCACAGGGACAGAAGCCGCGAGACGAGCGGTTTATCCTTCCAGAACAACGCTCTGCCCAATGACGTCATGACGGCGTCGGGCGACTCGCCGCGTTCGATCCGGGCGCGGGCTGGAGCCAGCTGAAGCAGCCGCCGCTGAAGCGCGCGGACGACCGGGATGCCCTCGGCCCCGCGCGGTAGCTGGCCGAGTTCGGCGGCCAAATCCTTCAATCGACCGGCGAGCGCGAGATCGGCCAGATGCAGCACTTCGCCCTCGGGCAGATCGGCGCCGATGGCATCGATCGCGTCATGATCGAGCTCTTTCGGCGATTGCGGCGACGCGTCGATGTACAGCGCGAGCTTCTGCAACTCCTGGCCGACGATCGCCTGATCGTTGCCGCACGAATCGGCGATTCGCGCCGCGACCGGTGGGCTGATCTTGAGTCCGAACCGCCGCCCGACCTCGGCAACCATGCGCTCCGCCTCGGCCCCTTCGGGCGCATAGGCCGCGTAGGCCATCGCATCTGGCGACGATTCCGCCAGTTTCAGCAGCGCGGACGTCTTGCGCAGCGCGCTGGCGATGGCGACCACAGGACTTTCCGCCGCATTGGCCTCGAGCAGCGCTTCGACGCCCGCTGCGATCTCGTCCCCCGCGGGTTCGACCCAGACGACGCGGGTGCCGCCAAACAGGTTCATCGCCCCCGCCTCGTCGGCCAGCAGCGCAGGGTCGGATTTCACCGCCGAGCCGGAAATCACGAAGCGGCTCGCGGCCAGGACTTCGGTCAGTCGTTGCCCGAGCGCGCGCGACTGAGCGTCGTCGGGACCGTGAAACAGATAGAAGCGAATTTTGGCGTCGGGCTGGTCCAGCGCGCGCCCGATGCTGCCCTTGGACGCCTTCACCGCGCGGTGGCGGTTCGCGCCGCATAGACGCCGAGCCGCGCGACGATCTGGTCGGCGACGACGCTGGCAAGGTTTTCCACCGCGGTCTGCTCCGCCGCGACGGTCGCATATTCGGAGCTGACGACGTCGATCCCGGCGTCGGACCCCGCCGTCGCGTCAAGCACCACGTTTCCGGTCGCCAGATTCACCAGCTGGTAGCGCGCGCGCAGCGTCCGCCGCTCGCGGGTCACGGCGCGGTCGCCGCGAATGCCGAAGCCGGTGATATTGTCGTCGAGCGTCACGTCGAGCCGGTATTGCGGCGTTCCGGTCCCGCTGGCGCTCAGGCGGTCGACCAGCTTGTTGCGCACCAACCAGCCGGTCTGTCCGTCGATCGGCCCGACCTGGACCAGCCGGAGGGTTGCGCCGACCTTCCCAGCCGACCCGCCACCGTACAGCGGGTGCAACCCGCATGCGCTAAGCGCGAGCGCGAGCAAGGGAAGAAAGCGGCGCATCATGCCACGATATTCACCAGCCGGTCGGGAACCACAATCACCTTGCGTGGGTTCGCGCCGGCAAGTTGCCGCTGAACCTTGTCGGACGCCAGCGCCAGCGCCTCGGCCTCTTCCTTCGGCAGGCCGCGCGGCGCGGTCAGCGTGTCCCTGAGCTTGCCGTTGATTTGCACGGCGAGCGTCACCTGATCGTCGATGAGCAGCGCTGGATCGTACTCGGGCCAGGCGGCGTCTGCGACCATTCCGGTTCCAGCCATCGCGGCCCAGGCTTCCTCGGCGAGGTGGGGGGCCATTGGCGAAACCAGCCTGACCAAGGCCTGCACGGCGTCGGCGCGGTCCGCGGACGGCTTCGCCTTTTCGATCGCGCTGACCAGCTCGTAGAGCTGCGCCACGGCCTTGTTGAACTGCAGCCCGTCGATCGCGGCGCCGACCGCGGCAATCGTCCGGTGAAGCTTGCGCCGCAGGGCCTCATCCTCACCCGATTCCGCTTGGGATGCAGTCGCCAGCCGCCAGATCCGCTGGGTGAAGCGCGACGCGCCCTCGATCCCCGCTTCGGACCATTCGAGGTCGCGCTCGGGCGGGCTGTCGGACAGCATGAACCAGCGCACGGCGTCCGCGCCATATTTGGCGAGGATCGGTTCGGGGTCGACGGTGTTGCGCTTCGATTTGGACATTTTCTCGATGCGCCCGGGCGTCACCGCCTGGCCGCTCTCGATATGCACCCAATCGTCGCCGTCGCGCTTGACCTCATCGGGGCTGAGCCAGCTGCCGTCGCCGGCGCGGTAGGTCTCGTGGGTCACCATCCCTTGGGTGAACAGCCCCTTGAACGGCTCGGCCATGCTGAGCTCGCCGAGATGCTGCAACGCGCGGGTCCAGAAACGCGCATAGAGCAAGTGGAGGATCGCATGCTCGACCCCGCCGATATACTGGCCGACGGGCAGCCACGCCTCGGCCTCGGCGCGGTCGAACGGGCGGTCCTTGGGCTGGCTGGCGAAGCGGATGAAATACCACGACGAATCGACGAACGTGTCGAGCGTATCGGTCTCGCGCAGCGCGGCCTCGGCGCAAGTAGGGCAGGCGACATGCTTCCACGTCGGATGGCGGTCAAGCGGATTGCCCGGCGTCTCGAAATCAATGTCCTCGGGCAGGATCACCGGCAGCTGGTCCTTGGGCACCGCCACCGCGCCGCACGACGGGCAATGGATGATCGGGATCGGCGTGCCCCAATAACGCTGGCGCGATACGCCCCAGTCGCGCAGGCGATACTGGATCGTGCCTTTGCCCCAGCCGGCTGTTTCGGCGCGCCGGATTACGTCCGCGATCGCTTGTTCGGTGGTCCGGCCGTCGAGGAACCTGGAATTGACCGTGATGCCGGTGATCACGTCGGCTTCGCCCACGATCGGCTGGGCGGCCTCGCCGATGCTCGCCGCGACGACGCGCTTGATCGGCAGGCCGTATTTGGTCGCAAATTCAAAGTCGCGCTGATCATGCCCGGGCGAGCCGAAGATCGCGCCGGTGCCATAATCCATCAGCACGAAGTTCGCGATGTAGACCGGCACGCGTAGCGCCGGGTCGAGCGGATGGACCGCCTCGACGGAGGTTCGATAGCCCGTCTTCTCGGCGGCTTCGATCTCGGCCAGGCTGGTCCCGCCGCGCTGGCATTCCGCGACGAACTCCGCCGCGGCCGGGTCCGTCGCCGCGACGGCTTGCGCGATCGGGTGTCCGGCGGCGATGGCGACGAAGCTTGCCCCGAAGATCGTGTCGGGGCGGGTTGTGAACACCTCCACTTCGTTAATCGAATCAATCGGTTGCGCGAGCCGGAATGCGAACTGCAGCCCGCGGCTCTTGCCGATCCAATTTTCCTGCATGAGGCGGACCTTGTCGGGCCACTGGCCGAGCCCCTCGAGACCTTCGAGCAGCTCTTCGGCGAAGTCGGTGATCTTCAAGAACCATTGCGCCAGCTTGCGCCGTTCGACCGGCGCGCCCGATCGCCAGCCCTTGCCATCGATGACCTGCTCGTTGGCGAGCACGGTCATGTCGACCGGGTCCCAATTGACCTCGCTTTCCTTGCGATAGACCAGGCCCGCCTCGAACAGGTCGAGGAACAGCGCCTGTTCGTGGCCGTAATAATCCGGATCGCAGGTCGCGAGCTCGCGGCTCCAGTCGAGCGCGAAGCCAAGCCGCTTCAATTGCCCGCGCATCGTCGCGATATTGGCCCGGGTCCATTCGCCCGGGTGAACCTTGCGCTCCATCGCCGCATTTTCGGCCGGCATCCCGAACGCGTCCCAGCCCATCGGGTGGAGCACTTCATGGCCCTGCATCCGGCGGTAGCGGGCGATGACGTCGCCCATCGTATAGTTGCGCACATGGCCCATGTGGATGCGCCCCGATGGATAGGGGAACATCTCGAGCACATAGGTCTTGGGCTTGGCCGACGCGCTGTCCGCCTCGAAGGATCGCGCCTTGTCCCAGCGCTCCTGCCAGCGGCGATCCGCCTCGCTCGGGTCAAATCGCCCGGTCATGATCCAGCCGAACTAGCCCCGGACAGAGGCTCGGCGCAGGTCGCGGGCCCTCGTCAGGATGATGTCTTCGAGTTTCTGGACGGTCGCCGCGGCCACCGGCGCATCGACCCAGGCGCCGTTCTGGTTGACCTGGCGCGACGCCGCGACGCGCAGCGCGTCGGCGCGCAAATCCTGGTCGAGGATCGACACCGTCAGCTTGACCCGCTCGCCCGGCAATTTGGGATTGGAATACCAATCGGTGATGATCACGCCGCCATTGGCGTCGGCCTGAAGCAGCGGCGCAAAGGAAACCGTATCGACCGCGGCGCGCCACAAATAGCTGTTGACGCCGATGGTCGAGATTTTCGACGGCGCCATTTGCGTCGGCAGGTTGCGATTGCGCGCGCAGCCCGAGGTCGCGAGGGTGACGGCGATCAGGGCAGCAGCGGCGGTGTGCAGACGAGGCATTGGCATTCCTTGACCAAGGGGAAATCACGGTGTCGGCGCGTTATAGATGGTCAAGGGGCTCCCGCAAGCATGTCCACGCGGTGAACGCGATTGTGTTGAGTCAGCAACAGGGGCGAAATGAATCGACTCTGCTCATGGAACCTTCAGGTTCGAGTGGCTATATCGACTCAGCAACAGGGAGTCGTAGCTTGCTCAGGGTGTGCGGAACGAAGGGAGCCAAACTGGCTGCGGCGGTTGCCGCGGCCGGTCTCGTGCTGTCCCCAGCGTTCGCCGCGACTAGCACGACTCAGGCCAAGAAGCGCGCACCAGCGGTCGCGCTCAGCTTCGATCCGATCTCATCTTTCACGCCGGCGAATGGCGATCCGCGCCTCGCCGCGGCATTTGCCAACAAGCCGCTGGCGCTGACCGATTTCAAATTTACTCCGGCCGCCGCCAAGGGCCGGCCGGCCCAGTTGCGAGTCGCGATTCGCGCTCGAGTCGGAACGCCGGCGCGCCCGAACGATGCAAGCGCGATCTCCGCGGCTCCGACTCTGACCGCGTTGACGCCCGCGAGCTATAACCTCGGGCTGGCCGTTGGCTGGCGGCGATTTGCCGTTTCGGGCGATCTGGCGAAGGTCAAGGGTCCCGATGCCGCGCTCGGCGGCCGTGAGACCGCAGTGGTCGGCGTCAGTTACTCGCTCAACCGCTTTACCGGCCGGGTCGCCGTAGGCGCCGACCGCACCGAAGGTCGTCCGCTCGCCGGGCTGCGCAAAGGCGACAATTATTCGCTCGACGTCGGCGGCTCCTATTCGCTGTCGCGCCGCATCGCCCTGACCGGCGGCGTCCGCTACGAGATGCTCGACCGCGATCGCCTGACCGCCTTGAAGGACGACCGCCGCGACAGCCAGGCTGTCTACATCGGCACCGCCTTCAAGTTCTAACCAGCGCTTTTCAGCGTCGCGACTTCCTCCCATAGCAGCGCCATGTCCGGTGCCGCCGATCGCCGCCAGCAGGTTCTCGACGCCATTGGTGCGGCGGCCAAGCTCGCTGGGCGCACGCCGGCGGACGTTCAGCTGATCGCCGTCAGCAAGAGCCGCTCGGCCGAGGAGATCGAGCAGCTGATCGCCTGCGGCCAGCGCGACTTCGGCGAGAGCCGCGTCCAGGAAGCGCTCGCCAAATGGCCAGAATTGCTGGCGCGCCACCCGGATGTCCGGCTTCACGCCATCGGCCGGCTCCAGTCGAACAAGGCAGCCGAGGCCATAGCTCTGTTCGCCACCATCCATTCGCTCGACCGGGCGTCGTTGCTCGATGCCTTGGTCAAGGAAGCGCGAAAGGCCGGGCAATTCCCGGACACCTATGTCCAGGTGAACATCGGCGAGGAGGAGCAAAAGGGCGGCTGCGCGATCGACGAGGTCTGCGAGCTGGCCGAAGCGGTGCGCGCCTCGCCACTGCCGCTGGCCGGACTGATGGCGATCCCACCGGCGGGGCTCGAGCCAGCGCCCTACTTCGCGTTGCTCGCCGAAATTGCCCGCCGCCTTGACGTCAATGGCTTGAGCATTGGAATGTCTGGAGATTTCAAGATCGCGGTGATGCTCGGCGCGACCGTAGTTCGGGTCGGGACGGCCCTGTTCGAGGACCAATGACCAACATTGACGCGATCATTTTCGATTTCGATGGTGTGCTGCTGGAGAGCGAGTTCGAGGGGAACAAGCTGCTCGCCGAGCTGCTCACCGATCTCGGCCATCACACGTCGACCGAGGACGCGATCCGCAACTTCGTCGGCTTCAGCGGCCCGCAATTCATCGAGGCGATCGAGAAGTGGGTTGGTGGCCCGCTCCCGCCTGATTTTCACGAGCGGCGCCGGGAACAGAGCGTCCGCGCGCTCCAGGAAGGCGTCCGGGCGGTGGTTGGAGCCGTCGATTTCGTCCAGTCGCTTCCGCCGCAACTGCCGATCGCCGTTGCCTCATCGAGCACGACGCGCTGGCTGAATGGGCACCTGGCGCATCTTGGGCTCGCCGAGCGGTTCGGCGACCATGTCTACAGCGGGCGTGAGCACGTCCAGCGCGGCAAGCCCGAGCCCGACCTCTATCTCTTCGCTGCAGAGCAACTCGGCGTGGACATCGAACGCAGCGTGATCCTCGAAGATTCCGACGTTGGGGTCAGGGGCGCGCTTGCCTCGGGTGCGACGGTCATCGGACTGGCGGCGGGCAAGCATATCCTCGACGACCATGCGGAGCAGTTGCGCGCCCTCGGGGTCGAGCACATTGCCGACAGCTTTGATGAAGTGAAGCGGCTGATCGGCCTCGCTTAGGCCAGATGCCCGCTCTTCTTGCGCTTGGTCGCGAGATAATCGGCATTGTGCGGGTTGGTCGGCATGTGATGCGCGACGCGCTCGACGACGGCGATGCCGGCGTCTTCGAGGCCCGCGACCTTAGCCGGATTGTTGGTCAGCAGGCGCACCCGGTCGATCCCCAGCGCGCGGAGCATCGCCGCGGCATGGCCATAATCGCGCTCATCGTCGCCGAAGCCGAGCCGTTGATTGGCCTCGACCGTATCCAGCCCACGGTCTTGCAAGGCGTAAGCGCGTAGTTTGTTGGCTAGGCCGATGCCGCGGCCTTCCTGCCGCAGGTAGAGCAGCACGCCGCCGCCGCCGGCGCCGATGATCCGCAGCGCCTCCTTGAGTTGCGGCCCGCAGTCGCACTTCAACGATCCGAACACGTCGCCGGTCAGGCATTCGCTGTGCAGACGGACCAGCGGCGGTTCACCGCCGAACGCGCCGATCAGCAGCGCGACATGCTCCTGGCCGTCGTCCGAGGCGCGAAATGCGACGATCTGCGTCTCGGGCAGATCGTCGAGCGGGAGACGGGCGCGCGACACGATTTCGACATGCGGCGCGCGGCGTTCGCCAGCGATATCGGCCGCCGACACAATGGCCGCGCCATCTGCCGGATCGATCAGCCACAGCGCCGGAAGCAAGCCCGCCAGGCGCGCCAGCCACAGACCGGCCCTGGCGGTCTCCGCGCGGTCCGTGGAAATCGGCTGCAGCGGCCCAATCGGCCCACGGTCGAGATCGCGACCGGGGTCGGTGAGCGCCAGCGCGGTGTCGTGATCGAGCCACGAGGTCCGTTCGATCAGCACGGGCTGCGCCGGGTCGGCGGCGTCGCGCAAATTGGCGAGCGCCAAGGCCGCGGCGCGCTCGCCGCTGATCAGCAACTGCGCCTTGTTCTCCGGGTCGAGGACGTCGAGCAGCTCGGGCGTCGCTGTCTCGACCGCCAGAATGTCGATCGGCCGCTCGCTGTCGATCCGCACCGGCCGTCCGGCGCGCAAAGCGGCGATCGCCCGCCGGATTGGCTGGCCGTTGCTCAAACCGCAATCTCGCAGATCAGCGGCACATGGTCGGACGGCCGTTCCCAAGCGCGGCAAGGTTCGAGCACCTCGTGCGCGGCGAGATGGCCGGCGAGTTCGGGTGACGCCCACATATGGTCGAGCCTGCGCCCGCGATCGTTCCGGGTCCAGTCGGGCGAGCGATAGCTCCACCAAGTGAAGCAGCGCTCGGGCGGTGGGACGAAGCGGCGGCCGATGTCGATCCAGTCGTGCGCCTGCTGCAGCCGGGCCAGCGCATCGACCTCAATTTGCGTGTGGCTGATGACGTTGATCAGTGCCTTGTGGCTCCATACGTCGCATTCCAGTGGCGCGACGTTGAAGTCGCCGACGATGATCGTCGGTTCGGCCAGCGTTTCCGACCAGCGCGTCATGCGCTCGATGAAATCGAGTTTTTGCCCAAATTTCGGATTTTGGTCGCGATCGGGAATGTCGCCGCCCGCGGGCACGTAGACGTTTTCGAGCCGGATTCCGCAATCGAGCCGGACGCCGATGTGACGCGCCTCGCCATTGTCCTGCCAGTCGTGGCTGCCCGGATCGCGCAGCGGAACCCGGCTGAGGATCGCGACGCCATGGTGCATCCGTTGCCCGTTGAGCTGCTGGTGGCGATAGCCGAACTGGTCGAACATCGCGGCGGGGAAGACGTCGTTATTGGCCTTGGTTTCCTGCAGGCACAGGATGTCGGGCTGCTGTTCGGCAATCAGCCGCTCCACCAGCGCGGGCCGTGCCCGCACTGAATTGATGTTCCACGAGGCGATTTTCAGCGTCTTGCTCACGCGCCGCGCTTAGCCCGTCATCCCCGGTAAGCAAAAGGCCCCCGCTCCGGGGGCGTGGAGCGAGGGCCGACCAAGCGTTCGTCACGCAAGGGATTCTGCTCGACCCCGGGTAACAGGGGGAAACCCCGGGCATAAGCAGAATCGAATTCGCTCTTAGAATGTCGCGGCTGACCCCCTGATGAACGGGTCGCAATATGAAACTTTTTTAATCTAGCGCGGGCGCTTTTTCGGGTCGGCGTAAGTGAACGCGCTGTCCGCAACCGCGACATTGTAGCGGACGTCCGACAGCTTGACCGTGGTCCGCTTGTTCTGCGCGTCGATCGCCGTCCAACCGTAAAGCTGGAGGCCGCCGGGCGCGGCCGACGAGCGCAGGAAGGCGAGAATCAAAGTCCCGAATTCCGCGTGATTGGGATCCTTGGCGCGGACCACGAGGATGCGCTCATCCGGATTGGCGACGATCCTGGCAATCCGCTTCACGTCCGGATCGGCCGATAGCAGCATGCCAAGTGGCGTCTTGTTGAGGTCCCAGCTGTTCTTTTGCCCGACCTGGTAATCGAGGAACGTCAGCTTGCCGCCGGCGCCGACCAGCAGCAGGTCGCCGCTGCCGTATTGGAAGCGAATCCGCCCGGGCCGCTTGAGCTGCAGCGTGCCGGCGGCCGAACGGCCCTTGGCGTCGGTTTGGACGAAGCTCGCGGTCATCGTGTCGACCGACGTAATGTGGGCGCGGACCTTGGCTAGATCCGGGCTTTCGGCGGCGGCGACCGGCGAGGCCGCGACGATCATCGCCACCGGCGCCAGCGCGCGCGCAAATCGGGTCGAAAGGCTCATGGTCGAAAAACTCCTGGAGATTTTGCCTGGCTGCTGGGGCCCGGGCCTTGAATGCCGACTGAACTTGGCGGCTCCCGCAGGTTCAGCGTTAGCCCGGCTCAGATCGGGTGGCCGTCGGGGTCGATCAGCACTTCGCGCCGGCCGACATGGTCGGGCTGGCCGACCAGGCCGTCCTTTTCCATCCGCTCGATCAGCCGCGCGGCGCTGTTGTACCCGACCCTGAGCTGGCGCTGCAGGTAGGACGTCGAGGCTTTCTGGCTTTCGGCGACGATCTGGATCGCCTTGCGATAGAGCTGGGTCTCGGCATCATCCTCGCCGGTTGGCTGGCCGTCGAACAGATAGCCGCCGTCCTCGGGCTCTTCGGTCACCGCCTGGATATAGTCGGGCGCGCCCTGACGGCGCCAATGCTCCGCGACGGCACGCACCTCCTCGTCGGCGACGAACGGGCCGTGGACGCGGATGATCTGCTTGCCGCCGGGCATGTACAGCATGTCGCCTTTGCCGAGCAGCTGCTCGGCGCCCTGCTCGCCAAGGATCGTCCGGCTGTCGATCTTGCTCGTCACCTGGAAACTGATGCGCGTCGGCAGATTGGCCTTGATCACGCCGGTGATGACGTCGACCGACGGCCGCTGCGTCGCCATGATCAAATGGATGCCGGCCGCGCGCGCCTTCTGGGCGAGGCGCTGGACGAGGAATTCGACCTCCTTGCCGGCGGTCATCATCAGATCGGCGAGCTCGTCGATGATTACGACGATCTGCGATAGCACCTCATATTCCAGCTCTTCGGTCTCGTAGAGCGGCTGGCCGGTGTCGGCGTCATATCCGGTCTGCACGCGCCGCCCGAGTTTCGCCCCCTTGGCCTTGGCTTCGCGGACCTTGGCGTTGAAGCTCGGCAGCGCGCGCACCCCGAGGTTGGCCATCATCCGATAGCGCTCCTCCATCTGCTCGACGGTCCATTTGAGCGCGCGGATCGCCTTGCCGGGCTCGGTCACGACCGGCGCGAGCAAATGCGGGATGTCGTCATAGACCGACAGTTCAAGCATCTTCGGGTCGATCAGGATGAGTTTGCACTGGTCGGGACCGTAGCGGTAGAGCAGCGACAAGATCATGCAGTTGAGGCCGACCGACTTGCCCGATCCGGTCGTGCCCGCGACCAGCAAATGCGGCATCGGCGCGAGGTCGGCGATCACCGGGTCGCCGGCGATATTCTTGCCGAGGATCAGCGGCAGCGCCATGTTCTGATCCTCATAGGCCTGGCTGCCGATCAATTCGGACAGAGCAACGGCTTCGCGCTTGGGATTGGGCAGCTCGATCCCGATCACGCTCCGCCCCGGAATGGTCGCGACGCGCGCCGACAGCGCCGACATGTTGCGGGCGATGTCGTCGGCCAGCTGGATCACCCGGCTGGCCTTGATCCCGCTCGCCGGCTCGAGCTCGTACATCGTCACCACCGGTCCGGGCCGCACTTCGACGATGTCGCCGCGAACATGGAAGTCCTCGAGCACCGATTCGAGCAGCCGCGCATTGCGCTCGAGCCCGGCGCGATCGATCTGCTGCTTGCCGCGATCTGGCGCCCGCGCGAGCAGGTCGAGCGTCGGCAGCTGGTAATTGTCGCCGAGCGCCAGGCTTGGCTGGGCGGAGGATTTGCGCGCCTGGCCGCGCGCCGCCGGCAGGATCGCTCGCGGGGGCTCCGCGACCGCGACGGCCGGTCGCGATCGCGGCGGAGCGGCCGGGCTCGGGCGGTCGTCGCTGATCTGGGTCGCGCGCGGCGCGGCCTTGCGCTCGCGCGGCTCGCGCCGGAACCAGCCGGTGACCCAGCCCTTTTCGTCCGCCCCGAGCCCAAGCGCGAAATAGCCGAGGACCAAACCCGCCAAGGCAAAGACCAGCAGCGCCATCAGCCGCACCGGACCCGCGATCGAAGGATTACGGATGAGGTCGATCCCGAAATCGACCGCATAGGCCGCGCCAAGGCCGATCGCCCCGCCCCAGCCCGCGGGCAGTCCCGACACCGCCGATCCGCTGGTCAGGCCGAGCGCGATCCCGATCAGCACCGCGCCGATCGCCGCGAGCAGCAATCCGCGTGCTACCCGCCCGGCCGGCTGGAGCCGCATCATCCTCACGCCCGCAAGCGCGACCACCGGTACGAACAATACGCAGCCGAGCCCGAACAGTAGCAGCAGGGCGTCGCTCGCGTAGGCACCTGGGCTTCCCAGCCAATTGCTGGGCGGGCCACCGGCGGCGGTGCTCAAGGACGGGTCGTTGGCACTGTGGGTGGCGAGCGCGACGGCTCCCGCCAAGCTTAGCGCGAGCAGCACCGCGCCCCAGCTGCGCACGGCGAACCGGCGCAGCGACGCGCTCAGCGCGTCCCGCCAGTCGGGCGCCAGTTCGCGCTTCGGTCCTCGCGCGGCAGCGGTGGCCATGTCCTCCCCCGGAAAATTGTCGTCTTAGAATCCCTCACGCGGACTCGCGGGTCAAGCGAACTTCTTGGCGTCATTGCGCCGGGGCGGTAGGGCGCGCGGATGGACCGCGCGGACGTCATCATCTTCGGCGGCGGATTGGTCGGGCTCGCGCTCGCTTCCGCGCTCGATTCGAGCGGGCTGTCGGTGATCGTCGTCGATCCGGCGGACCCCGACCTGCGCATCGACGCGGCGTTCGACGGCCGCACCAGCGCGGTGTCGTCGAGTTCGATGCGCATGCTCGAGACGATTGGGGTCGCCGATCACCTTCCCGCCCCCGCCTGCCCGATCCGCAAGATCGCGGTTTCAGACGGGCTCGATCCCGGCGGGCTCCAGTTCGAACCGGACGATGATGAGGCGCTCGGCTGGATGCACGAGAACCGCCATCTTCGCGCGGCGCTGCGCGCGCGGGCCGAGGTCGGACCCAACAGCTGGCTATTGTGGAAATCGCGCGTGACCGAGGTCGAGTGCGGCGACCATGGCGTGGTGGTTGCACTCGAAGACGGACGCAAGCTTCTGGCGCCACTGCTGGTCGCCGGCGATGGCCGCAACTCGCGCACTCGCGAGGACGCCGGTATCCGGGTCGCGCGCTGGAAATACGATCATCAGGCGATCGTCTCGGTGCTGCGCCACGAATTGCCGCACGACCATGTCGCTTACGAGATTTTCTATCCGACCGGGCCGTTCGCGCTGCTGCCGATGACCGACGACGCCGACGGTCACCGCTCGGCGATCGTATGGTCGGTGCCCAACGACGACGCGTCGGGCTGGCTGTCGCTCAACGACCAGGATTTTGCCGCTGAAGCGCAGGCGGCGATGGGCGGCTTCCTCGGCAAGGTCGAATTGCTCGCGCCGCGGTCGTCCTATCCGCTCGGCTTCCACCACGCGGCGCAGATCACGGCGAAGCGGCTGGCGCTGGTCGGCGACGCCGCGCATGCGATCCACCCGATCGCCGGCCAGGGACTCAACCTCGGTTTTCGCGACGTCGCCGCGCTCGCCGAAGTGCTGGTCCAGGGCGCGCGGCTCGGGCTAGATCTCGGCGATCAGCAATTGCTCGACCGCTACCAAAGCTGGCGCTCGATCGATTCCCTGTCGGTCGCCTTCGCCACCGATACGCTGACGCGGATTTACGGCGTCCCCGGCAAGACCGCCTCGGCGGTGCGCCGGCTGGGGATGGGGCTGATCAACCGCGCCTCGCCGATCCGCAAGGCCCTGATGAGCGAAGCGCGCGGCACCAGCGGCGAGTTGCCGTTGTTGCTCAGGGGGCTGCCGATCTAATTACTGAAGCGTCGGTTCGATCTCGAGTCCGCCGGTGACCGCGGCGCGGTGGAATTGCATCAGCTGAACCAGCAGGTCCGCCCGGCCGGTCAACGTCGCCTGTTCGAGCAGCGCCTGCTTGGCTCCGACATCGAACGGCGCGACCTGCGCGATGGCATTGACCAGCATCTCGTCGTCGAGCCGGCCAACGGCCTCCCAATCGATCGCCAGCCCCATCGCGTCGCCCAGGCGCCGGGCTTCGCGCTCGACCTCGGCCCGCTCGACCAGCGACAGCGGCGGCGGCTCGCTGTCGTCGAACGCCTCGATGTCGACGCTCGCGCAGCGGTACGCGGCTTCGAACGCGACCTCGTCGATCAGCCGGAAGCGGCTCGATCCATGGAGCACGACGTTGAACCGCCCGTCCTCGAGCTCCTCGATCCCGACAATGTCGCCGACGCAGCCGACTCGGTGAAGCGGCGGCCGGTCCTCGTCGTCGAGCCGGAGCGGCTGGACCATGCCGATCCGGGCCGGTCCGTCGATCGCATCGCGCACCATCTCGAGATAACGCGGCTCGAAGATATGCAGCGGCAATTGCGAGCGCGGGAACAGGATCGCACCGGCGAGCGGAAAGATCGGCAGCGTGACGATCCGGCTCACGTAAAGAGCAAGGCCGAGAGCCGCCGGCGCTGGGCGCCGGACCACGAATCTTCCAGCCCCTGCGCCTCGAGCAGCTGAAGGAACCGCTTGCGCGCCGCGCCGTCGTTCCATTCCTTGTCGCGGCGAATGATCTCGAGCAGCGCGTCGGCCGCGCCGTCGCGGTCGCCCGCCGCCATTTTCGCTCCCGCGAGATCGAAACGCGCCTCGTGGTCGTCCGCGTTCTTGGCGAGCCTCGCGTCGAGCTCCGCCGTATCCGCCGCCGGCGCCGCCGAGGCGAGCTCGAGCGCGGCTTGCGCACGGGCGATTTCTGACTTTTTCGCGATCTCGGGCGCGAGCGCGTCAAGAATCGCGCGCGCCTCATCCGTTTCGCCGGCAGCGACCAGCGCGCGGACCAGGCCGCCAATCACTTCGGGATGATCGGGCGCCATGTCGCGAATCTGACGAAAGACTGAAACCGCGCGCGTGCCGTCGCCGTCGCCGAGGATCTGTTCGCCCATTGCGATCAACGGTTCGATCTCCGCCTGCGCTGCCACGCCCTCGCCTTGGATCTTCAATTGCGCGAGCAACTGGTCGAGCGCCTTCTTCAGCTGTGCCTCGGTTCGGTAATTGGTCAAATCGGCGACCGGCTGGCCGCGATGGATCGCATAGACCGTCGGGATCGACTGGATGCGGAACTGCGCGGCGATCAGCTTGTCCTGGTCGACGTCGATCTTGGCCAGTTTGACCCCCTTGTCGGCATAGTCGGCGGCGACTTTCTCAAGCACCGGCGCGAACTGTTTGCACGGCCCGCACCAGTCGGCCCAGAAATCTAGCACGACCAACGCGGTCATCGACGGGTGGATGACGTCTTCCTCGAAGCGCTGGATCGCCTCGCGTTCGGCTTCGCTCAACCCCACAGTCGCCACGGCTGCCGCAAACCCTTCGATTGTTTCCGAATCCCGGCCCATATGGGCGGCTCGCGCGGTGGCCACAAGCGGGCTTCGCCAAGCCTTGCGGGACGCCCTTTTGCCATGCTAGGCGCGCGCCTCACCTCCGCCGGGCTATGTCCGGCGTCAGCGCCGAGCGGGCGTAGCTCAGGGGTAGAGCACAACCTTGCCAAGGTTGGGGTCGAGGGTTCGAATCCCTTCGCCCGCTCCAGCATTACTTAAATATAATCATAGGCTTAGGCCACAAAAATCGCGCTGCGCTTAGGACCGGCTCTTGCGCGGGTCAGCACCAGGTCAGCACGGCATCTTGCACTGCGCTTTGTTTGGGGGTCACTGATCGCGCTTGGCTCCGCCGCCAAGATGGGCGGGGCAGGAGACGGCCATGAGGTTTGTAGTAGTTTTCAGGTCTGGCGAGTCGCCGTCGACCAATCGCTATCCCCGCGCCGTGCTCACCCAAGATAATTGGGATGACTATGGCTATAAGACTACTTTCCACGTCACTTTATTTCTGTCCGCAGATGACACCCGCGATCTAGGCAGCATTAAAATCATCCGCGCGGAGCAAACCAGCGGCTACACAGACATGCCGAGGCGAGCTTTCGAAGCATTGCCAGATGGTTACGCTTCTCTCGGATCAGACCTCGATTACTACGAGACGCTCTACAAGCTGGGTCGCGAAGTCTTCGAGCCATATCTCCGCGGCTTACGAGACGTTGCGTTCGATGATGAGATCAAAGCCGAAGTCGAGGATAGTGAAGCCTACCGGGTCTCTCTACTGCGATTCAGCGGCGCCGAGCGGACAATCGCTGATGCGTCGCGACTCCTTCGCGCGCCAACGTTGCGCCCAAAACGCCGAAGCGGGGGCTTTCGGGTTAAGTTTAAGACTCGAGTGGCTCACGGCGCAAACGCGTTCACTGTGGATTTCGACTTCCGACGGCGGGGCAGGCTCCCCAACCGAATCAACGCCCTTATCGGCTACAACGGCACGGGCAAAACCAAACTGCTCTCCAACCTTGCGATTGTCGCCAGCGGTTACGGCTACCGCAGTAAGGAGGATGTTCTCGATAATGCGGCGGGTCGTTTTGTGGGCACGTCGCCGCCGTTCAAGACGGTCGTGGTGGTTTCCTACAGCGCCTTCGATACCTTCGTCATTCCTGGTCGTACGAACGTCGAGAAAGAGAGATTGCAGGAAAGCGGTGAGCTGTTTGGCTACGTATATTGTGGCTTGCGAGAACGTTCCGACGACGACGCGGGTAGCGAGCAGACTTATCGACTGCGGACACCCGCAGAGATCGAGGCTGAATTCCTGGCGGCACTCAGTCGCGTGCGAGAGGCGGACCGACTTAGCGATTTGCTAGAGGTGATGAAGCCTCTTCTTCGGGATCCCTCTTTCCAACGAATTGGACTGACTCAACTATATACCAATCGCGACGATGAAGAGATCGGAGAGCTGTTTCGCGAACTGAGCAGCGGGCACAAGGTAGTGCTCAAGATCGTTACCGAACTTACGGCCCACATCTCAGGGTCAGAGCCATCGTTGATTCTGATCGACGAGCCCGAAACGCATCTTCACCCACCATTGCTGGCGGCCTTCCTCAAGAGCGTTCGGGCCTGCCTTGAGACTTTCGATGGCTATGCGATTATAGCAACGCATTCCCCTGTCGTCTTGCAGGAGACACCTGCGAAATACGTTCAGGTGCTGCGTCGAGCCGCCGACTTGAATCGCGTCGTGGCTCCTAACCTTGAAACATTCGCCGAGAGCATTGGCGTCATCACTCAGGAGGTGTTCAACCTCGGCGATGGCTCTACGGATTGGCACGAAACTCTAAGCGCCCTAGCGCGCCGAAGCACGCTTGAAGAGATAGAGGAAGCGTTCGGCCGCAAGCTGGGTTTTGCGGCGCGCTCTTACGTGCTCAGCATACGAGATGAGCTCGAGGAATAGCGGGTGCGCTCGATACCGCTTCTTACCGTCGATGCCACACAGGTCTTCGACGACATCGCTTCGGCGAAGCATCAGCCACGTCGCGGACGCATGCAAGCCGCGCGCCCCGTCGTACTCGTCGCGTACCAGGATTACTTGGATGCAGTGCCAGAGGTCGGCCTGCTGGCTCAGGCACCCCTAACTGATCCTCAGAGAGAGGCGATGCGTCACGCCTTCACGGTCGAGACTGGGCCGATGACGGCACTTCGTGGCAGTCTTTTGAAGAGGATCAGCGTCGCGCGCTGCCCATTTTGCGGAATCAGCGAGTCATCGACTCTCGATCACTATTTGCCAAAGGAGAGATATTCGGAGTTCTCAATCCTGCCCGAAAACCTCGTTCCGAGCTGCAGTGTGTGCAACACGCGAAAGCGGGACCGCATCCTAGATGCCGGCACGCAGGTCCGAATGTTTCTGCATCCGTGTTACGATGTCATTCCTGACATCGCTTTTCTTTCGGTTCGCGCGCGTATGGCGGAAGATGCCCTCATCATCTCGTACCGCCTGAGCCGCCCCGCTGGAATGTCGTTGCCCACCTTCCGGCACCTTAGGTCACATTTCAATGAACTCGACCTCGCCGATCGCTATCGCCGCATGGGCCTCGAGCACCTCGGCAATCAATATCCGGCGTTTCGGCGCGCGTACGGTTCGGGCGAAGACGCGGGGCGCGTAGCCGAAAAGTTGGCCGAGATGGCCGAAGATTTGGAGGAAGTTGCAGGCCCAAATTTTTGGCTAGCGAAGCTCTATCGAGCCTTGGCGCAAAATGCGGATTTTTGCGACGGAGGTTTTGAGGTGGTTAGACCTCAACCTCAACCGCACTAAAGGAACCGCTTGATACGAATGGCCGGGTGATCCGAAGTTATCGATACGAGATGATCGCGTCCCGGTCGATCGCCTCCGCCGGAAGAAGTTTGTAATGCTTCTCCTCGACGACGACGACCTGGTTGTTTGCGACCGACAGTTCGAACATGGCGACTTTGTCGTCTTCCATGAATTGTGCCGAAATCGCCCGGGCTCTCAGACCGGGAAAGCGCTGATGGCACCAAGCGAGATCCTGCTTCGTCTGCACGACGGAGATCTGGTCCGTTCCGCCCTTGGCCTGGACCGGTATTGCGTAATGGCAGCCGTCGCGGTCGATCCCGAAATAGAGCTCGTCGATCTCGATTTGGCCGATGCCCTTCACGGTCGTACGGAGATGATTCTGAAGGCTGTACGTCGTCAGGCCGAGGAAAATGTCGATCAACCGATTGTACCGAACGATGGCGAGCAGCGCCTGCTCGTCGTCCAATGCATATGCTCGGATGATTTCGGGCGTCCCGTTCGGAATCCCAATCGTAATCAGATCGGTCCTAGGAAGGATCCGATTGAGCGGAACGAGCACAAATTTGTACTTCGCCCGGCCTGCGCCCTCGATGATCCATTCCATTCCCACGGGCTGCGTGGACACGATGCTCTCAGGCAACCCGGTGCGATAGCGCACCGAGTAAATTACATCGCCGACGTTCTTGGGCCGAGGCAGGTTGAGCGCCTCGGCTGCAGCGGGAATGTCATCTCGGTCGAAGAGCAACTCATCGGCACCCTCGGAGTACCGCTCGAGGAAGATACGCTCGAGAATGGCCTGGTACGCATTGCTGCCCGGTGCGGCCGGCTCGCCTGCCAACTTAGCCTGCGGCCGCGAGGCGGAGCGCCTCGATCTCGTGTTGCTTCCTCTTTCGCGCTCCGCTCTTACGGTCCCGCTTGCCGATCGGCGCAGCCACGCCGAAATGTGCGGCTGCTTCGCTCATGCCCATCCGCAGCAGTGCGGGATTGCCGAGTTCCCACATACCGGCCGGGGCTTCGGGCTTCGCTCCAAGCGCCCTCATTACCTCCGCAGCTACGGCCCGCGCTAGGGGAGCCGGAACCGAGTTCCCAATTTGGCGCGCACCGTGCCACTTCGTCTCGTGAAACCTGAACCAGTCGGGATAGCCATGAAGGCGCGCCATCTCCCGCACGGTGACGCAACGAGCATATTGGTAGTGGATCGGGCGCGGGCTCGTGAAGGCGCCGCGGGCCGCATCGGTCCCTGCCCGAAGCGTGTTGCTGAGCCCCGTCGGCGACAATTTGTAAAATCGAGAGATCGGTTCGACCGTCCCAGGAGCGGTGCTTTTGAACCGTCGCTTCGATATCTCCGTATGCTCCGTGCGGATGCTCGACGTCAGATACCCAGGATTCCAGCCTCGGACATGCGAGAAGTGCCAGGCGGCATTCGTAAGACAGCGCATTTCCTTGGCGTACTCGGATGGCTCGCCCCATGCTGTCGTTTGGACCTCGTCGGTCTGCGACAGAGATTTGAACTCGTCTGCGTTAGGTAAGTCGCCGAGAGCATCGCTGCAGGACGGCCCGATGGGTAGATCGGATCGACCGCGATTTCGGTCTGCTGGAACGGTCAGCTTCTCAGGGTAGCGAGGAAGCTGCAGCCCCTTGCGCGCGCCATACAAAATGAGCCGCTCGCGATGCTGCGGCGTCCCGTAATCGGCGGCGTCCAAAACCTTCCACTCGAGCCGGACTTCGTATCCGGCGTCGTTGGCCGCTTCGATGAGCTCTTCGAGAAACGCTCTGTGTTTCCCGACTGTCAGACCTTTGACGTTTTCGAAGACGAAGTATTTCGCTTCCAATTCCTTTGCGATCCTTAGGAAGTCGTGCACGAGCGCATTTCTGGGATCGTCGAAAGCGCGTTGCCCGATCATTGAAAAACCTTGGCAAGGTGCGCCGCCGAAGAGCACGTCTACGGCTCTGTCGCCGAGGCCCGCCCGCAGCCTTATCTCCGCTCCGGTAAGGCCCACAACGGACCGGCAAAGCACTTTGCACTTCGGGAAATTGAACTCGTGCACCGCACAGTGGATCGGATCGATTTCGACGGCGGCGACCACGTCGAAACCGGCCTGCTCGAAGCCCAGGCTCATGCCTCCGGCTCCGGCGAACAGGTCGATACCGATAGGCCTCATTGTCGATCCCCCGAGATAGCTTGCTTCCGAAAATCGGTAGCATCCTTCGGCCGGAAAGTCGATCGGATTTTCTATCGCCCCAAGAACTTTTCGAGCAGCTCGGAGAGAGCCACTTTGTCCTTGGTCTCGCACTGCCAGACGGTGAGGACGTCCCATCCGGCTTCTTCCAAGTCTCTGCTGTTTTCCTCGTCGCGGGCGCGATTGCGAGCGAGCTTGGGCTCCCAGAATTCCGACCTCGATTTCGGCGGTCGACCGATTGGGCAGCCGTGGGCATGCCAAAAGCAGCCGTGCACGAAGATGGCCTTTCGCCGCCCTGGCAGCACGATGTCGGGAGTACCAGGTAGATCCTTCCGGTGGAGCCGGAATCGGTAACCACGGGAATGAAGGAGGCGCCGGACGATCAGTTCCGGAGCCGTATTCTTAGACCCGATACGCCCCATCAGGGCACTTCTGCTCGCTTGAGTGCGGTTGTCGACCATCCTCCAGGCGCAAGTAAGCCCAAGGCCTTTCCGTTCCAACTCTCTGCGCCGACTGGACATGCATTTCGAAAGATGGTTCGCCCTGGCTATTGAGGAGGGGGAATGGCCGAGGAAGAAGACGATCCGAAGACGCTCACGCGTAAGCCGAAGGTCATCGAATATATCTTCGAGGATCGGTACGACCCCGCGACCGGCGAAATTACGGATCCGATTGTCAAGAGCGACGCGCTCCTCAAGGCAATCGAGCACTGCAACAAGCTGGGTGGGAAAACACTGAGTACGAAGAACCCGGCGAATTTTCTGAAGGATTACCTACGCTCGCCCAAGCGAAATGAGTTGTGGCCGAGCGTCTTAAAGAAGGCCCGCATCACGGCGCGCCAGAAGTACCGTAAGGGTCGGGTCTTTGCCTTCGCGCCCTATGAAGCGGATCAGACAGAGCCATTTCCCGATATCTTTTTGCTGCCGACCGACGCGCAGGAGCACATTGTAGAGTCCGTATCGCTCCCATCGGCTGCTCGCGCGCTAGGTAGGAAAGACGAGGCTTGGCTCATCCAGGTCTGCGTTCACCAGAGGATCGTTCAAACCCACTTTGCGGTTCATTCGCCTCTCCAGGCGCCACTGGACATTTTCCATCTTCAGAACAGCGTCAAAACCACTCCGGAAATCGACGCCATTTTCCTATTGACGCTTGGAGACGCCCAAAAGTCTACGAAGGCGCTGGTAACGCTCGAAGCAAAGCGCAACGAGCCTATCCTGCCGGATCAGATCAGAGCCCAGATCGCGCGGATGGCGGAGACTTGTCGCAAAGAAAAGGGTCTGAGAGATGTCGAGCTAATCGTGCCTGTCGCGGCCCGCAGCGGACTTCACGACGGCGGGCGCGTGGTCGCTTTGTTCGAAATGGCGCCGGTGTCCGTGCGGGAAGGCGTCGCGGCCTACAAGGCGGACGAAGAACATCTAATCCAACTCGATATCGTTACCGCGGTGCCGTATCGACTGCGACCCGACGTATCTGGCATTTAGTCCTGAGATCCTGATCCGCTGTAATTGATCGCGGCTGCGCGGATCGGCGTCGCTTTCCTGTAGGCCAGCCGCGGCATCCAGCAACCTTACGCTTCGCTTCAGGTCCTGCACTACGTTTCGGCCCTACGGGTGCCGGCTGCCTTAATCGGCTGACCTGCCGGTGTGCTCCTCGCCGTCCACCTTCGCCCTTTCGCGATTTGGCACGGCTCTAGAAGGAGTGCTCGAATGCCTAATCAGGTCGACCCCGAAACCGCGCGCGAATACCGTGTCGCCATATCCAAGCTGCCCTGGCTTCAGCGTAAGGTCTTCGAGCTTTCCCGGTTTGACGACCTTTCATACGCCGAGATCGGCGCTCTTTTTGGGCTCAGTCCACAATACATCGAGCGTCAGTTCGCGAAGGCACTCTACAAGATCGCCAAGCAACTCGATGGCGAGAAACTAAGCTGGTGGGAGCGCTTGTTCTAACGCGTTTCGGTGCCGGCGGATCCGCTCTGCCGGCACCTTCAATTGCCTCAAGCTCGCGACTTGGCGCGCCACCCGCGAGGATGCGGATGGCCGGTGACATCGCGCACATTGTCGAGCATCAGTCGCACCAGCGATCGAACTTCTCGGTCCGTAAAGGGGAAATCTAAGGAAGCAGCGCGCGGGGCATGACGCCATTTTCCATAAGGCGACAGCAGGGATGTCAACAGCTCGAAGCCTGCGAAATTGAAGCCTAATCCCGTCTCATTAGAGAGCGCCAGTGATCTGGAAATATGCAGCCCAATGTGTCGCGCACACCACCGATCATCGAACCCGACATCCAGAAGATGGGCGCTCAGACCAAGCTGAATCACGATGCCGATTGAGTAAAGTCGGTCGCGATCGGGTTTGTCGCCGACTGGCGATTCTGAAGGGTTCTTCTGAGCTGGGCAGGGCGCTCTTCGGCGTCAGATCGAAGTGTAAATTGGCCCGCCGCCGAAGACGATAATGCGAAAGGCGTGGCCGCCAAACCGCTCAGCAAACCGCGCCGCGACGCGATGACTCCCTGGCTTCTATTGTCGGTCAGACGCTGTGGCCGATCCATTCGCAATCCAATCTCGAACCCAAAAGCTCATGAGTAAGCGATATCGGTTATAGACATTAATCGGCAAATTCTCAATAAGCGATATCGGTTATGTTGCTTCTGATTGATCGTGCCCTGCGGCTTGTTACGACAGCCGTATGGGAAGACCGGCGCTCAAGGTGAAATCGACGGTGGTCAGGCTTCCCGAAGGTTTAGGCGAGCGCATCGACAAGCTCGTTGGGCCTCAGCGCCGAGCGGCTTTCATCCGGGAAATCGTCGAGCGTGAAGTTGAGCGGCTGGAGAAGAAGCCGAACGACTAAGGGTTAGATCAGACAGGGTAAGGCAAGATGAAAGCTGTGCCTCCCAAGGGCACAGAATTGGCGTCTGCACGTCGTTTTTCGTGGAGGCATGAGGTCGAGAGGACCCCCGAACTGCCTCCGTCGGGGAGACTCCCGAGAAATTATCCGAGGACTTCTGTCACTCGCGCGGGAGACACATTTGGAGGCCCTTGAAGGCTGAATAACTACGCCCCTCATCGATGCTTTTGCCGGTGAGGATGCGCGATGGCCGACGACGATTTCGAGCTCTGGCTTGGCCGTATCGCAAAGGATCGGCCATTCCGGCATCAGGTCCGCAAAGCGCTCAACCTCGCGGGCGGCACGAAGCACAGCTCGGGCAGACGGGCGCGGCGCTTCGACGGCAGCCGGATCGGCCGGGGATCGGCGAGCGGCCGGATCCTTGGCGCATCGAACCGCCATTCAGGGCCGCGGAGCCGGCGGGTCGTGGTCAAGGCCCGGATCGCGCGCCTGGCCGGCAGCGGCGCCAAGGCTGCAGTTGCCCACCTTCGCTACCTTCAGCGCGATGGTACCACGCGCGAAGGCGAGCGGGGGACGCTCTATTCCGCCGATTTCGATCATGCCGACGGAAAGGCATTCCTCGAACGCGGCGTCGGCGATCGGCACCAATTCCGGTTCATCGTCGCTGCCGAGGATGGTGCCGAATACCAGGACTTGAAGCCGATGATCCGGCGGCTGATGAGGCAGGCCGAAAAGGACCTCGGAACGAAGCTCGACTGGGTGGCCGTCGATCACTTCAACACCGGCCATCCGCACAGTCATGTCCTGGTCCGCGGAAAGGACGATCGTGGGCAGGACCTGATCATCGCTCGCGAATACATCACGAGGGGGCTGCGCCAGCGCGCCGTCGACCTCGTCAATCTCGACCTTGGCCCACGCACCGATCTCGAGATCATGCGCGCCAACCTGCGTGAGATTGGCCAGGAGCGGTTCACCGGCATCGACCGTCGCCTATTGCGGGCCGTCGATGCGGACGGCCTGGTGTCGCCGCAAAACCTCGACAGCATCGAGCAAAGCCTTCGAGCGGGCCGGCTCGCGACTCTCGGCCGGATGGGACTGGCTGTCGAGGAGCGCAAAGGCCGATGGCGCCTGTCGGATGAGCTGGAGCCGACCCTAAGGGCTATGGGCAAGCGCGGCGACATCATCGCTACGTTGGATCGCGAGGTCAGGGCTCGCGAGCTCGGCGCCTCGCCGACGGCTTACGCGATCTATGATCCTGCCCATCTCGATGCGCAGCCGATCGTCGGACGGATCGCCGCGCGCGGCCTGTCGGACGAGCAGGTCGGGCGCGAGTATCTGATCGCGGATGGCATCGATGGGCGCGCGCATTATGTCGAGATCGGACTCGGCGGGACTGAAGATGGTCGCGAAGGGGCCATCGTGCGGATCAATCCGGCGACGGTCACCGTCCGCGATGTCGACCGGACGGTTGCCGAGATCGCTGCTGCAAACGGTGGCCGCTACAGCGAAGAGATCCATTTCCGGCATGACCCCACCGCGAGCGAGCGGTTCGTCCAAACGCACGTCAGGCGCCTGGAAGCGATCCGGCGATCGACCGGCGACGTGGAGCGGGAGCCCGATGGCACCTGGAAGATTGCGGCCGATCATGTCGAGCGTGCGCTTGAATACGAGCGCCGGCGAGCTGGACGCGAACCGATCCGGATCGAACCGCTTGCGGCGATGGCAATCGAGCAAATGCCGGCACATGACGGGATAACCTGGCTCGACGAGGATCCGAGCGTGTCGGATGCGCACGGTCCTGCCGGCAGTTTCGGATCGAAAGTCGCAGACGCGATGCGGCGGCGCCAGCAGTGGCTGGTGGAGCAGGGACTGGCCGAGAAGCCTGACAGGCTCGACATTCTTCGGCGGCGCGAGCTGCAACGGATCGCCGGACAGCTCTCGCGCGAGCTCGGCGCACCTTTTGTTGAGGCAGAACCTGGCCTGCCCATCGAAGGCACCTATCGGCGCTCAGTACAGGTTGGAATGATGCGCATGGCGATCATCGAGAACTCTCGCGAATTCACGCTCGTGCCCTGGCGCCCCGTGCTCGAGCGCCAGATCGGCAAAGACGTGTCGGGAATCATGCGCGGAAGGGACATATCCTGGACCTTCGGCCGGCAGCGCTCCGGACCCGAGATCTGACCGGGATTCGTCGAACAGGACCGACGTGCGTCCGTCGGCTTCTGCCGTTAGCCGGCGATCGACGCCAGAATGGGCGGCGTGAAAACCTTCAAGGCGCGGCATCAGTTCTATCTCCCCGACGACCTGTCGGAGAAGTTGGAAGCGCTCGCGGCGCAGCCTGGCTCGTCGAAGACTGCGATCCTCACTGACGCCTTCCGCGCGTGGCTGGATCGGCGAGGGGCTACGGAGCTCGACGACAGGTTCGGGGTCAGGCTCGACCGGCTGAGCAGAGCCGACGAGCGCCTTGAGCATAAGCTCGACTTCGTTGCGGAGGCACTCGGCACATTCGTGCAGCACCAGTTGACCCTGGTAGCGCACCAGCCGCCGTTTGAGCGGGAGACGAGCCAGCTTGGGCTCCAGCGATATCGGGCTTTCGTTGAGATGGTCGGACGGAGACTGGCTCGCCCCGATCAATCGCTGATCGCGACCGTAATGACCAAGGACATAGCGCCATGAACGAGGGCCTGGCAAAAGGGCTGACCGTTCCCCTGACGGTCCGGGTTCGGGAAGCGAGTCGGCTTACTGGCATCGGTCGATCGAAGATCTATGAGCTGATCGCTGCTGGTGAAATTGGAATCGTCAAAGTGGGGACCATCACGCTCATTCCGATGTCTGAGCTCGGGAGGCTTCTTCTGCAACGAAGGGCGGGCTGATCGGACAGAACCACTCCTAGCTAACTACGGTAACGTGGCGGGCTTTCCATGGATTTAGCACCATTCAACCTTGCCAGCGCGCACAATGAAGTGGCTGCCGCAATCAACACGTCGCCAAACCGAAGGATGAAGCGTCACCCTTCCCTTTCCGTCTAATCTGATCGACCAACGAGGACGGCGTTTGCCCACGAACCGAAGATGCAAAGTCGCGCGGCAGCCGCACGGACACATAAGATACCCAAAGACTGGGCCATCGGCGCCCTTCCGGATGTAGACGATGTTCCTACGAGGCCGCCGAGGTTCCCCGTCCACGAAGACCGACTTTATTGACGGCCGCCGCAGACCTTGCGCACTCCACGAGATGGTCTTCAATATCTTAGAGATACGTTCCCCAGCCAGGCGGAACATTTTCATGCGTTTCCTCCTAGGCGGGGTAGCAGCAGTGGCGGATTGACCGAACCGCGACCCACGTGGGCGGAAAGCGCGTGATCCGGTTCGCCGTCCGCTGTTGGGCCGTGTCCGAAAAGGATGTAGCCGTGCAAGGAGCTCGTTGACGGCTGTTGAAGCGATCAGCGAATTAACGCTGATCACGGCGGGCCGGTCAACGTTGATCCCTCGAATATATCCGCGGCGAACCTGATCCTCGTAAAAGAGAGGATCCGTTCGGCGCAGCACGTCAGCATGAAGTTCTTCGTCGGTGTAGACGCCGCGGGACCGAAGGCTCGACCCGCCGGGCTGCACATAGTGGACGACCCCGGACACTGATTCGACGCCGCCTTTTCCGTCGGCATCGATTCGAACGCCGAGATCGAGATAGGGCAGCGAGAAAAAGGTCGCGACGCGATTAAGGGTGTCGCGTCCCTCTACAGAGTCCATGCAGCCGAAGAGGACGTCGCAGGTTGCGAGCAGGGCGAGCGCCTCGGGATCGTCCACGTGACCCTCAACGATCTCGACTTCGGTGCCGAGACCCACGCGCGCGATGTGACGTTTCATCATCACAGCCTTGTTGACCTCGGCTTCGGCATCCGCGCGTGTCGCGCCATAGATTCGATTCAAATTTTTCGCTTCGACGTGATCGGGCTCGATCAGCACGATACGGCCAACGCCCAGACGCACGAGCATCTCAATGGTCGGGCTGCCGCTGCCGGAGACGCCGACAACCCCAACGCTCAACTGTCGGAGAAGAGCGGTAGTCCGGCCTCCAAACATCTGCCGATGCCGCACATCGAAAGCTGAGGGCTCGGGTCTGTCGGCGGAAGACCATATGACCAGATCGTCGCCCACGACGGAGACACGGTCGAGCTTGCCACGGGGGCCGCCGATTCCGACCCGACGTCCGAAAATCGAGCCGTCGGGCAGCATGATCGCGCTGACATGCTCGCCGACCACCTTGAGACCGATGGCATTGAACAGATCCAGGTCTGATCGATCATCCTGCTGGGAAAAGGCCCGATAGCCTCCCGGATGGGAATGGATCTTAAGCAAAGCCATGCCGCTTTCGCGGGCCTCCGCGAGCAACGCCTTGATCCGAGCGGTGGGCCAGGTGACATGGTCCCGGTCGCGAATACATTCATCGGCGGGGATCTCGACGATGCGGTGAAGTGCAAAGACGCTCCTGTTCCCGCATGTGACATGGCCGCAGAGGCCTACCGCGACAGCTTCGAGGCCGGACCCGTCCAAGAGATGATGTTCCAGGCGACTGCGCTGGGGTTCGGTCATGCGCAAGATGTGCATCGGCCAGTCCTCTTCTTTAGCGTTTCTTGAGTTCGTGCTTCAGCCAGCCGCGGACGCGGCGAAGGTGAGAGCAGAGGTTATCGACGCCTTGACGCCAGCCGTAGTGGCGCGACCACTGCTGAAACACTCGGCCGTCGATCGTGAGTGTGCTGAGATTGTTGATGATCTTGCCGTCCGACCTCGCGAGCCGAGGGCAGAAGTAGGCCATGTCGAGCTTGCCCGCGGGGTAGCTGTCCAGTCGGATCGCAACTTCGGCTTCGTCGACATCGTAGCCGGCGAGGATCGCGTAGGAGCGAATTATCAACCAACGGACGTTGCCGCATATGACCGTCTCCCAAGGACATCCGAGCGCCTCGAGCGTCCGGATGTCCTCAGGGCCGAGGTCGAATTCCCGGCGCATCGAGATCAGCCCTCGGTTTCGTCGAGGGGGAAGGTCTCGAAGGCCTCGATACCGGGCTCGCCGAGGTCCACTTCCTCGTCCGGCTCGATTGCGACGTAGTGGCCGCCGTGGAGCCGCTTCTCGAGCTCGTACTTTTCGATGGGCGTCTTGCCACCGGCCACCAAGATTTCGCGGCCAGTGACAAAGCGGTGATCGAACACGTGATGGATGTGATCGATCTTCACTTTGTAATTGCGGGCCTTCGGCGGTGGGGGGTTTTTTCGACCGTATTCTTCGATGTCGACGATCTCGACCTCCACGCCGGCGGCGCCGTTGTTGGCGGTCACGACCTCGGTCTCGTCGACCTTGGAGTCGCGCTCGGGGTGCTTCGGAGTGTCCATGGATCAAGTCCTTTTCCAGACAGCCAGGCTGGCTGCTGGTGCTAAATTGGGTAAGCAGTCGCTAAATGTCAAGTGCACTGAGATGCGCTTGACCAATTTAGCACCACTGCCTAGATTGCCACGCCCCAAACTGGATGGGTGAGCCATGACCGACGAAATGAGAACAGAGGAGCAGGAGGGCACGGACCTTGGCGGTTTTCTGAAGAGAATTCGCAAATCGCGTGGCCTCTCATTGAGAGACGTGGAGCGTATGACCGAAGGGACTGTGTCGAACGGCTATCTAAGCCAGCTCGAGAACGGCAATATCGACAAGCCATCCGCGATGATGCTGCACCGGCTCGCTGCGACCTACCGACTAGAATATCAGGACATCATGAGACGCGCCGGCTTTCTGACGGAGGCCGAGGAGCCGTTGAACAGAGTGGCGACATCCATCCTGGGCGAACTCACGTCCGACGAGGAGGATCAACTGCTGGCCTTCCTCGGTTTCCTGCGCAGCCAGAAGAAATGATGCTCCCCGACGATTGCTCGGTATCGGCGGAACAGCTTGTCGCCATCAGGGCAGCCGCCGATCGTGTCTTGCGCGATGGCGGTGGTCTCGGCGTTTTTCCGACTCCTGTCGACGACATCATGCGCGCCGCCAAGATCGAGATCGTTCCCATCGCGATCGACGAGGGCTACTTGTCTCAGCTCCGGCGAACTGCGGAAAAAGCCGGCCGGGCGCTGCTCAGTGCGATGTCAAAGGTGTTAGGTGTATTCGACCCCCGCAGTCGCGTCGCCTTTATCGATCCGGAAACCCCTGAGCCGAAGCTGCCCTTTCTCAAGTTGCACGAGGGCGGCCACGCCGTGCTTCCTTGGCAGAGCATCTTTGGCCTGTTCGAAGATTGCCGGATGACGCTGGACCCGTTTGTGAAGGCCCAGTTCGAACGCGAGGCGAACGTGTTCGCCTCGGAAGTGTTGTTTCAGATGGACGTGTTCTCACAGGAGGCGGCTGATCTGGAATTCGGTATGAAGGCACCGCTGCAGCTCGCGAAGCGTTACGGAGCGTCCATCTATGCGACCACTCGGCGCTATGTGACGGCGAGCGGTCGGATTTGCGCCGTGTTGATTTTCAATCCGCCGGTGCCTGGCCCGGCGGGCTCGTTGATCCACGTATTGCGCCGCGTAGTTGCGTCGCCGACCTTTCTTGCGAGATTCTCGACGATCAGTTGGCCGAGTGAAATCGGCTCCAACGACAGATTCTCGTGGCTCATTCCGGCCAACCGCATGACTCGTCCACGCACGATCAGCTTCAACGATGTGGCTGGCGATCCTCATGAGTTCGTCGCTGAGTCCTTCAAGACCAAACACCAGACGTTGGTGCTTATACATGCCACCTCGACCCTAAGGCGACAGATCTATCTGCCCGGATTGCGATCGGCGGCCGCCCTGTAGATGGCGCAAATTCTCGGCTATCTTGCGCTCGATGAGGCTGACTACTTTCAGCAGTATGCGGCCGAACTCCGCCTCGATCGGACAGCCCTCGCAAATCTGCTCATCGTTCGGGAGCTGCGGATTGACAGGTTGGCGGAACTAAAGCCGCGCTACGACCGCGACCTTGCGGGCATGAAAAAGACTAAGGTCGTCGCGCACCAGGCCGATTCTGTAACCAAGATAGATTTCAAGGCGCACGCCGACGACTGCGGACTTAAGCCCAGTCGGGCGGCGGCAATCCTATTCCGAGCAGAGCTCACGGAACGCTGGCTCGAGGCCAGCATGGATCGAAAGTCGTTTGACTCAAGTTGAGTCTGGAATTAAACTTGAGCCCAGCCGTTGCGGATCGGCCCCGCACCTTTCTAGGGTCGCTCGGATTCGGATCGGACCGTTGGCAAGGAAGGGACTCCCGGCCATGCAGACATGGGCGCACGCGCAGTCGAAATATAACCTCTCAAACCTTGCGCTACGCTCTATTGTCGAATTGGAACGGATGAATGCAGGACTAGACTGCGATCGCGCCGTGTTCAGCGATCTCGCATCGGCCCTCCGCGATACCTCCGGACCAAGCACAGCAGGCCTACAACAGTTTAGGTTCGTGGAGCCCGGATATTTCGAGCCATTCGAACGGCTATATCGCTCCGCTTCAAGCAGTGCCGAAGCCAATGTCGAGCAAATCCAAGATTATGTGAACGACGTGAGTTCTCGGCTGATTGCGATTGCATCTGGACCGAAAGTTGACGGCTCTCTCCTGCCGGTGTGTATCGCTCTCCACCAGGAGCTGGTTCAGGAGTTAACAGCTGAGGATGCCTTCGACGTCCACGAGCGTCCCCTTTTCAGCGAAGAACCTACGACTGGCCTCTGCCCGGCGTAGGGTCAGGGCGTTCATCGACCAAATCATCGAACTCGAGAGCGCTGACTTCGCTCACCTCGATGGCGAAGATGCGCTGAAGCTGATCAAGGCCGAATTCTTGCCGCTCCGAGAATATCTCGAGCGGCTTCCACCCACTGCCGATGATGCGAGCGTGAATGGGGCTTGTGCGCAAACCAGCCTGATGGTGGCCCGTTATACCGATATCCTAGGCTTCATTCTTCGCTCGACTAATGTCCGCAATGCCTTCGAGGTCCACTTCCCCCTTAAGCGATTGGTTGAGGCAGCCGTTAGTCCCGACGCGCGCCTCATTATGTCTTCCGAGTGGAAGTTCGTACCCTTCACCTATCCAATGACCTTAGATTTCCTGCCGGGCTTTGCATTGGTTGGCGGCCCGGCTTCGGAATCGGGCAATATGCTCATTGTGCCGCTTGCTGGCCATGAGATCGGACATTCGGCGTGGCGGAGTCACGAAGTCCAGGACAAGGTCATGGATGACTTGGTGGCGGCGGTCGCTGATGCACTTGAGACAATGCCTGGCGAACGAGATGTTGTGCTCAAGGAGTTGGAAGTCAGCGGGTCGGCGCTCGCCCGCCTTCAGAATGCGGTGCTTCGGTCAGCGAGCAAGCAGCTTGAAGAAATCTTCTGCGACCTGTTCGCTCTTTACGTGTTTGGCCATGCCTACCTCTACGCATATGAGTATTTCTTGGCCCCAGGAGGAGAGACTAGGGCCGCCTATTACCCATCGAGCGAAGATCGCGTCCGCTACCTGCTTGATGCGGCGGCTGCCTTGGAACTCGACGTAGAGGCGGATCTCTTCGATCCTTGGCTCGAGGCGAAAGCGCCAGCGGCCATTGCAGATCGCGCCGTGCTGGCCTTGGCAGACGCCGCAGTCGCGATTGTATATCCGCGTTTGAAGGACCTCACCTTTGAGCTCCTGAAGGGGGCAACTATCAGCCCTCCTTCCGAAAGCGCGATAGTAAGGGTGAGCGACTCTTTACGCCGTCGCGTGCCTGACGGAGACGGAGCTACCCTACCAGAGATTGTCACGGCGGGCTGGCGGAATCTGCGTGAACGGGGAGGCCTTGCTCTCGATGACGAAGCGGCTGAATTTCAGATGCTGAATGAGCTGATGCTGAAGTCCGTCGAGGTGTCTGAATTCAGGCTCAGAGTCGGCGACTATGCTTAGCGCCCTCGAGATTGCCGATGCGCTCGAAGCCACAAATGAAACCGAACGACTGACTGTAGTGCCTTGGCCTGAACGGGCCGACTTGCTCCGGGCCGGCGAGACCTCGATCGATCTTCGACTGGGGCGGTGGTTTCGATCATTCAAGCAGACACGCACGCCATCGGTGTCCCTGGTTGGCCGTCGACGGGGCGAGCCAGTCGACCCGAGCGAGATGTCGCGCACCAAGCAGCACTTCGTCCCGTTCGGCTCTAACTACGTCCTTCACCCGGGCCGCTTCGTCCTTGGCGTGACGCTCGAGTGGCTGCGACTTCCACCCGCTCTCGCTGGCTATGTAGCGGGGAAATCCTCCTTAGGGCGGCACGGGCTCGTGATCGAGACGGCGGCAGGAATCCACCCGCAATTCTCGGGCTGCTTAACGCTTGAGTTGGCCAACGTGGGAGAGGTGCCGCTTGAGATCTATCCGGGCATGCCGATCTGTCAGATCTTCCTGCATCGAACGAGTCCGGGCGAAGAACGGGAACGCGATCGTTTCTCGGGACGTCGTAAGCCGATGCTCTCGCCGCCCACGGCGGACGCAATCTTCGAGCGACTCGTCGACGTCAGGCAGGAACCTTCGGAGAATTCGGGGACATAGGTTCGAGCTTTCCCGCGACCATGCCCAGCGCCTCGGCCAACGGGCCTGTCGCCCGGTCCGCCGCAAGCTTGGCGGGGTCATGCGCAATGTGCGCATAAATCTGTGTCGATCTGGCGTTCGCATGACCAAGGATCGAACCGACCATAAGCAATGCCTCGCCCGCCGACGCGGCAGACGATCCGACAGTATGCCGCAGAGTATGCGGCGTGACGCCCTTAAGCACCGCCTTGTTCGTTACGGTGGGCCAAATGCGCTTCGCGCCCTGATAGAAAGCCTTACCTCGAACTGCTGGAAAGACGAAGGTCGACTTCCCTTCGGCCTTGGAGCGGAGACCCTTCAGTAGCGCCTGCGCCGCGGCGCCGAGCGGGCGAACCGAGCGACCCGTCTTTGTGTCGCCGAGGATCAAAAGCCCGCGTTCGAAGTCGACCTCCGACCATTGCAAGCCGGCGATTTCATTCCGGCGGCAACCCGTGAGCGCCCAAAGCCGGGCCTGGTTCACCGCCATGGGGTTCGCGCCTTCAGCCTCAACCGCGTCGAGCGCTGCGCCTAGCCGCTTCACCTCATCGAGCGAAAGGAAGCGCTCGCGTCGGTTGTCCGTCTTCCGTACGCTAGCTGTTGCTACAGGATTGCTTGAGACAATCCGTTGACGCTGCGCGAAGCTCAAAAGGGCGGAAAGATCGCGGACGACCTTGCGAGCGGCGCCCTCGCCACCACGAACGATAATCCGCCTTCGCTTGCCGACCTTTTCATCCTTAGCTGTTCTCCCGCGCGCAACGTCCCTGGCGAATCTCTCAACGTCGGCTTCAGTCACCTCGCTAACGCGCTTCGCGCCCAACAGCGGAACAACATGGTGGCGAAGCCGGGCCATTGTGTAAGCCTTGGTAGTTGCCCTCATCGGCTGACCCTGGCGAATCCCCCGCTGAACGAAGCAACCGTCCCTCTCGTATAGGTCAACCAAGTCAGCGATCGTCATTTCCCGTCGCTTAGCCGCGCGATCACCCGCCGGATCATGACCCAGCGCGGCGGCGGCGAGCACCTTCATCGCCGCGGATCTGGCGGCCGGCGCTCCGACCTTCGGATATGTACCAAGCGTCATGAGCCGCTGCGGAGCCTTCCGGCCGCCACCGGCGCGATAGGAAGCGATCCAGGACCGAACTCCAGTCGGCGCGATTCTCAGACCAAAGCCCGAAAGTTCGGCATCCCAAATGACATAACGAGCTTGCTTCGGCTTCGCGGCGTCGGCGGTTTGATTGTTGATGCGCATTGTCATTTGTAAGCCATAGCATCAGGTCAGCACCCGGTCAGCACCATTCTTCAAGACGGCCGCCTCCCGGAACGGCAGATTTCCAAGGCTACGGACGAGCGTGGACCCCAGCGGCCACCAAGGAACAACCTTGCCAAGGTTGGGGTCGAGGGTTCGAATCCCTTCGCCCGCTCCACGCGCGGACCATCCGGGGGATGGTCGAGCATGGAGCGCACGAGCGCAGCGAGGGGTGACAGCCCTCCGCAAGAGCTATTGTACCGCCCAGCTCGAGCGGATCGTCGCTTTGCTTGCCCCGCTCAGCGCTCCCGAAACCATTTGGTGAGGACGTATTTGGTGCCGCGTCGCACCTTCATTCCCTGGTGCAGGGTCGCGGGGTTGGGTCGGCCGTCGGGCAACAGATTGTTCCACGTCAGGAGCTTCCCCGCCTCCGGCTGGATGGTCTTGCCGATTGTCTTGAACCGTGTCGCGCCGCCCTCGTCGGGCTGGTTTAGATAGATCATCGCCGTCCATGTCCGCTGTCCGCGACCGGCGGTGTGGACGTAGAAATCATATCCGCCCGGCTCGAACGTGTCGGTGTGGGGTTTGAATTCCTGGCCCGGAGCGTAGCGCTGGCCCTGAAGCGGTTCGCTCGTGTCCAGCGACAGTCCAAGCACTTCCGAGATCTTGCGATCGACCTCACCGACCAAGGGGTCGCGCCAGTCGAGATCGCACGTCTCGCTCGTCCGGAAGTTGGCGATGCCGAGGTCGTCGGCGATCTCCGAAGGCCGGCGGCGCTCGTCAATCCGAGTCATCAGCGCCGCGCAGGTCTCCGCGTCGAGAAACCGGCGGACGATGAACAGCTCGAGGTCGCGCGTCGGCACCCGCTGAGCGCCGGGCATCGCGGTGAGCCGTGCCGCGACGGACTCAATTGTTTCGGGCACGTCCCTGGTGCGCTGCGATCACCGCCTTGGCCACGTTCCGCATCAGCTCCTGCGCCGCCCCATCTGAATTGTTGCTGGGAATGGTCATGATCGCAATCGCATAGACCGATCCGTCCGGCGCGGTGAGAAGGCCGATGTCGTTGATCCCGCCGATGCGGCCGTTGAGCTCTTGGCCGGTTCCGGTTTTGTGGTTCCAGTCCCAGCCAGGCGCGAGCGCGGCCCGGACACGCAGCTTGCCCGTGCGGGTCTGTCCCATGGTTGAGAGCAGGCGCGCGGTCGAGGCGGGACCGAGCAATTGGCCTCGCTTCAGCGCCGTCAGGGCGTTCGCGATCGCGTGCGCCGAGGCACCGTCGTAGGGGTCGGAGATGTAGCGCTCGAATGCCGCCTTGCGGATGGCCATTGGAAGTGCATTGCGCGCTGCGTAGAAGGCGTTTCCGATCGAATAGCTCTGGCTCCAGATTAGGCCCGCAACCCGGGACTGGAGGGCGCGTTCGCCATTGTAGAAGCGGATCGAGCCCAGCCCCTTGCTCGCGATCATGTCGCGCACCGCCTGCGGCCCGCCGATAGAACGCATCAATTTGTCGTTGGCAGTATTGTCGCTTTCGGTGATCGCGTCGAACATCAGCGAGCCGAGCGTCGTCGTAAGTCCGCCGCCGAGGATTTTGTCCCGCAATGGTTGGTGGAACAAAGTCAGGTCGCTCCTGCCGAGCGTGACCCTGTCGTCGAGACCAAGTTTGCCGTGGTCGACTGCGTCCAGAGCGGTGATCGCCACCCACAGTTTCGAACAGCTCTGCTGCGGGAACAGCGCATTGGCGTTCCAGTCGATCTCCCAGCGGTCGCGAAGCGAAATGACCGCGATTCCGGCCTTGCCGTCGAAGGCGCGGCCAAGCGCGACAGTCTGATCGCGTAACCCCTCCGGGGCCCGAACGACATCACGCCTTGGCGCCGGATTCGGACGCGACACCGGCACGCCCGGCTGAACCGCGGCCGACGCTCCGACCTGGGTCAGCGCCGCGGCTACCAAACCCAATCCAAATCGCTTTGTCACTGACGTCATGACCTCAAAGCCCCTGAAACTCTCGCCCGATTCCAGTTATTTCGCGCGCCACGGCTGAACCCGGGCTGTGCGGCGCACGGCGAGATTCGCATTCCCGAGTCGCCTTGCCAAGGGGATTTGTACGCGTTCAGCCAGCGTGGTTGGGGCCGCCGAGCAATGCCGCCGACTCGATTTCGTCGAGGGCGCGGTGCGCGGCGACGTAGCGGCGGGCCTTGCCGACCCAGTCTCCGGCCTTCGCCGCTCCGGGAAGGCGCATGGTTTCGGCCAGCGCCTGGTCGACCTCGCCGGTCGACAAGCGCTGCAACGCCCGGTTGTAGCGCGCGTCGGGGTTGGCGGACGGCCGATCGGCCCGATGCACCTCGACCAGCGACCCGAACTCGCGCCGGATTCCAGTCCACCAGCTCTCCTGCGGTCCGCCGCGCCGCAGGTCGGGCCCGAGCGCCTCATATTCCGTGATCAAATCGTTGAGCCGGACCGGCTGATGCGATGCGGTGACGATCGTCGCCACCGCCGACTGATGCTGCGCCCCGAACCGGTCGACCAGCAATTGCTCGAGATAGCCCAATGCCACGCCGCGATCGATCGCCCGGCGGGCGGCGAAAGCGACGACCAGCGCGTCCGCCCGACCGGCGAAGCCTTCGGCGCGCTCGGTGGCGCTTTCGACTCGCCCCAATCGCGCCTCGAGCCCGGCAATGCGGGCATTATCCGCTTCGGGCTGAGCCATCAGCTGAGCTGCTGCCGGATTGAGGACAACCGGCTTGGGAGTCACCAGCGCGATGGGTTTGGTCACGGGCGCAACGCCGAGGAAACGCGCCGCGGGTTGATAATGCGCCAGTCCCCAGGTCGCGACGCCGGCGCCGACAATGATCAGCACCAGCCCGATAAGGAGGCGCGCGCTCCAGCTCATTTGCTTGTTCATTCCGGGGGCGATGTGTTGCACAGCCGGGCGGCGAGGGCCAGCAAAGCGTCATCGCAAGGTTCGGCCGCGATGTGGATTTCGTTCCAGCCGGCGCCGGCGGCCTCGGCCGCGGCGCCGCTGATCGCGGCGATCGCGATCGGGCCCCGATCCTCGATTAGTTCGGCAAGCCGGTGGCCGGCGCGCGGCGAATGGACCAGCACGACGGCGCCGATCGCTTGCTCCAGGCCCGGCGGCGGGTCGATCGCGCGCGAACGATAGACCGGGACCGCTGCAATCGCCTGGCGGGGGCTGGCCGCGGTTCGCCGGTCCACGCCGCACAGGTGCAGCAGGCGAAGCTCGGGCTCGACGCGATCGAGCAGGTCGTCGACGCCACCCGTTCCGCTGCTCGCGATCGTGAATCCGGCCTCGCGGGCTGCTTCAGCAGTCGCCGCTCCGACCGCGTGCACCGGCAGCGCCCGAAGATATTCGAGCGCGGCGCCGCCGCACCGGATCGCATTGGCGCTGGTCAGCAACAGGGCATCGAATCCAGCAGAGCCGGGGGCGTCCCATTTGACGGCTTCGACTTCGAACAGGGGAATGGAGATGGCGTCCAGTCCAAGCGCACGTGCCCGGGCGAGAGTTGCACTCGCGCCCGGCTCGGGGCGCAGGACAATCACCGTCCTCATGCGGCGGCGAACAGCCTCCGGATCGATGCCGGCGCGCGCGCCAGCATGTCGTGCGCAAGCTGTTCCGGCGTCTTGTTGTCCCCGCAATCGAACACCGCGCGGTCCTCGATCATCTCGCTGCCGTCTTCGCTGAACAATTGCGCACGCATCCGGAGGTCGCCGTCGTCGAGCACGGCGAACGCCGCGACCGGCGATGCACAGGTCGCGCCGAGCGCTCGCGTAAACGCCCGTTCGGCCATCACGCAGGAATAAGTGATCTGGTTGTTGACGGTCGACAGGACGCTCTGCGTTTCGGTGTCGTTCGTCCGGCACTCCATGCCGATGACCGCCTGCGCCGGCGCTGGCAGGATGACTTCGGTCGGAATCGCGACTCCAGCGACGATGCCGAGCCGCTTCAGTCCCGCTGCCGCGAGCAAGGTCGCGTCGATCTCGCCCGATTCGACCTTCTTCAAGCGGGTCTCGACATTGCCGCGCAGCGGCACGATCTTGAGGTCGGGCCGCAGGCGGAGCAGCTGCGCGGCGCGGCGCGGGGACGATGTGCCGACCACCGCGCCTTGCTTCAGCGCGTCGATCGACTCGGCGCCGATCAGCCGGTCGCGGACGTCGCCGCGCGGGCGCACCGCGGCGATGTGGATCTCCTTCGGCCGGACGCTTTCGACGTCCTTCATCGAATGGACGCAGAAATTGAGTTCTCCGGCGAGCAGCGCCTTGTCGAGTTCCTTGGTCCACAGCGCCTTGCCGCCGATGTCAGCCAGCGGCCGGTCCTGCACCTGGTCGCCGGTGGTGGTGACCGTGACCAGCTCGACATAGCCGTCGGGCCAGCGCTGGGCGGCCTCGATCGCGGAGGCGACCTTGCGCGCCTGCGCCAACGCCAGCGGCGATCCGCGAGTCCCGAGACGAAGCCCTTGCATGCCGCACCCCTAGTGCATCTCTCGGCGATCAGGCAAAGGGCCGGTTGCGAAATGACCATCATCCTTGGCCTTGAATCGTCGTGCGACGACAGCGCGGCAGCTTTGGTCACCGGCGACCGCCAGATCCTGGCGCAGGCGGTGGTCGGCCAGACCGCCGCGCATCAGCCCTTCGGCGGGGTGGTGCCGGAGATCGCGGCCCGCGCGCATGTCGAGATTCTGCCCGGCCTGATCCGCCGCGTGCTCGATGACGCCAAGCTGTCAGTCCACGACGTCGACGCGGTCGCCGCGACCGCCGGGCCGGGACTGATCGGCGGGGTGATGGTCGCCTTGCTGGCCGGCAAGGGCCTGGCGCTGGCGGCCGGCAAGCCGTTGATCGCCGTCAACCACCTTGAAGGTCATGCGCTGTCGCCACGGCTGGCCAATCCCAACCTCGATTTTCCTTATTTGCTGCTGCTGGTCTCGGGCGGACATTGCCAGCTGCTCGAAGTGCGCGGCGTGGGTGACTACCGCCGCCTCGCGACAACCATCGACGATGCCGCCGGTGAAGCGTTCGACAAAGCGGCCAAGCTGCTCGGGCTCGCATACCCCGGCGGCCCGGCGATCGAGGAACTGGCCGCAACCGGTGATCCGGCTGCCGTTTCGCTCCCGCGCCCGCTCCTCGGTTCATCCGAGCCGCATTTCTCCTTCGCTGGCCTGAAAAGCGCGGTGCAACGCGCGGCCGCATCAGGCGACTTCAGCAGCGCCGACATCGCCGCGAGCTTTCAACAAGCGGTGGTCGACTGCCTGATCGACCGCACCGCGTTGGCACTGGCATCGAGCGACGCGCCGACCCTCGTCGTCGCCGGCGGAGTCGCGGCCAATCGCGCGATCCGCTCGGCGCTGGCCGGCCTCGCGGCGCGCAGTGGCCGCGGTTTCAGCGTCCCGCCCGGCTGGCTGTGCACCGACAATGCGGCAATGATCGCCTGGGCCGGGGCCGAGCGCTTGGCGGCCGGGTTGATCGACGGCCTCGACGCGCCGGCGCGGGCGCGCTGGCCGCTCGACGAAAGCGCCGAGAAAGTCCGCGGCGCCGGGGTGAAGGCATGAGGATTGGGGTCATCGGCGGCGGCGCATGGGGCACGGCCCTCGCGCAAGTCGCCGCGGCGGACGGCCGCGAAAGCCTGATCTGGGCGCTCGAATCCGAGGTCGTCGGAGCAATCAACGGTCGCCACGAGAATAGCGTCTACCTACCCGGCGTGCGTCTCGCCGACGGCGTCCGCGCCACGTCGGAATTGAACGATCTGGCAAGCTGCGACGCTTTGCTGGCCGTCACCCCGGCGCAGCACACCCGCTCGGTTCTCGAGCAGCTGCCGGGTACCAACAAGCCGCTCGTCGTCTGCTCCAAGGGCATCGAGGAGGCGACCGGCCTGCTGCTCCATCAAGTCGCGCATGAGGTTTGTCCTGACGCGCCGGTCGCGGTGCTCTCGGGACCGACCTTCGCTCACGAAGTGGCAAAAGGCCTACCGACGGCGGTCACCCTCGCCGCCGACGATGCAGCGTTGGCCCAACAGTTGCGCGAGCGCCTCGCCCAGCCCGCCTTCCGCATCTACGTTTCGGATGACGTCGCGGGGGCGGAGATCGGCGGGGCGGTCAAGAACGTGCTCGCGATCGCCTGCGGCGTGGTCGAGAGGAAAGGGCTCGGCCAGAACGCTCGCGCGGCGCTGATTGGCCGCGGCTTCGCCGAAATGACCCGCTTCGGCCTCGCTTGCGGAGCAAAACGCGAGACGCTCGCCGGCCTGTCGGGCCTTGGCGATTTGGTGCTGACCTGCACTTCGACCAGTTCGCGTAATTATTCGCTCGGCAAGGGTCTCGGGGAAGGGCGCTCGGCGTCCGAACTCATGGCCGACCGGCGGACTGTGGCCGAAGGGGCATTCACCGCTCCGGTCCTGGCCCGGCTGGCGCGCGACAAGGGCGTCGACATGCCGATCGTCGATGCAGTCGCCGCCTTGATCGCGGGCCGTTCGAGCGTCGACGACGTGTTGAGCGACCTGCTCTCCCGCCCGCCCCGCAGCGAAGCGGTCTAGTCATCGCCCAGGGCCCAACCAACACAAACATCGAAGGTGTCCCCGCCCGCCGCGCGGCGCTGCAGATGCTCGATGCTGTGCTGCGGCGTGGACAAACGCTCGAGTCTGCCGCGTCCGCCGTACGTGCGTTGCCTTCGGTCGATCGCGCGCTCGCCATGGCCATCGCCGGCGAAACGCTTCGCCGCCTGCCCGACCTCGACGCGCTGATCGACAGTGCGACGCGCCAGCGCCTGCCCGAGGATTCCAAGGCGCGCACCGTGCTGCGGCTCGCACTGGCGCAAAAAATCGGCCTGGGCACGCCCGACCACGCGCTGGTCGCCACCGCTTTGCCGCTGGTCGACGGCGGACCGCGTCGGCTGGTCCACGGCGTGCTCGGCACTTTGCTCCGCCGCGGTGTGCCGGCAATCGACGCTCCCGCACTGCCCGAACAAGTGGAGCAACGCTGGGGCGCCGCATGGGGTGACGAAGTCCTCGCCGCTGCCCGACGCCAAATCGCCAAACGCCCGCCGCTAGACCTGACCTTCGCCGACGAGGCCGAGGCCCGGGCCTATGCCGCGGCCCACGCCGGAATCTCGCTCGCGCCACGCCACGTGCGGGTCGAAAGTTCGTCGGTGACCGAGCTCGAAGGGTTCGGCGGCGGTCGCTGGTGGGTGCAGGACCTCGCCGCCTCGCTCCCCGCGCGGCTGATCCCTGCGGACGCCAAGGACGTGCTCGACTTGTGCGCGGCCCCGGGCGGCAAGACCATGCAGCTGGCCGCGGCGGGACACAAAGTGACGTCACTCGACGCCTCGAAAAGTCGTCTCGAACGACTGCGCGAGAATCTCGCGCGCACGCATCTGGCCACCGATCTCGTTCGGGCCGATGCGCTGAAATGGAAAACCCGGGGGACATTCGATGCGATCCTGCTCGACGCGCCCTGCTCGGCGACGGGCACGTTCCGCCGCCACCCCGAGGTGCTCTATCGCGCGCGACCGCCAATCATCGCCGAGAATGCCGAGCTTCAGGCGAAACTCCTCCAGCGAGCCTTCGCCTGGCTCAATCCGGGCGGCGCTATGGTCTATTCGGTTTGCTCGCTAGAGCCCGAGGAAGGCGAGCGGATCGTCGCGGCCTTCCTTGCCGCCAACACCGAATTCACCGTCTCGCCGCCAACCCCGGGCGAATTGCCTGACTTCGTGACGTCATCGGCGGAGGGCTATGTCCGCATCCTCCCAGGCATGCTCGAAGATCAGGGCGGGCTCGACGGCTTCTTCATGGTTCGCCTTGTCCGAGGCGCCTGAACCCGTCTAATCGGTCGCATGGCCGCACCGCTCATCGCTCCGTCGATCCTCTCCGCCGATTTCGCCAAGCTCGGCGAGGAAGTCCGCGCGATCGACGCGGCCGGCGCCGACTGGATCCACATCGATGTCATGGACGGGCATTTCGTGCCCAACCTGACCATCGGCCCGACGGTGGTCAAGGCGCTCCGCCCGCACAGCGCGAAGCCGTTCGACGTGCATTTGATGATTTCGCCGGTCGATCCGTTTCTCGCCTCGTTCGCCGAGGCGGGCGCCGACCGGATCACGGTCCATCCCGAAGCCGGACCGCACCTTCACCGCACCATCCAGCGGGTGAAGGCTTTGGGCAAGAAAGCCGGCGTGTCGCTCAATCCGGCGACTCCGGCCAAAGCGCTCGATTATGTGCTCGGCGACATCGATCTCGTCCTCGTCATGACCGTCAACCCGGGTTTCGGCGGACAGAAGTTCATTACCAGCCAGCTTAAGAAGATCGAGGCGATCGCCACCCGCATCGCCAAGGAAAATCTCGACGTGCTGATCGAGGTCGATGGCGGGATCGATCCTGAAACCGCGCCGCAGGCGGTGAGCGCCGGGGCGAATGCGCTGGTTGCTGGCACCGCTGTCTTCCGCGGCGGACCGGATCAATATGCGGCCAACATCCGCGCGCTGCGGGGCGCGGGATGACCTCCGACGGTTCCGCGGCCGAGCGCGACGTCGTCCGCCGGCTCGCCCGCGGCTCGTTTCTGTCCAGGCTCAAACATTCGCGCCAGCCGCTGAAGCTGGCCGCGGTCCCGCGCGACCATGTCCAGGGCGATCGGCCGCGCGGCGACGCGCTGCTTGCCGGCCGGTTCACGGTTGGCAACGTGACATTGCCGCTGACCGATCTCGACTTCGCCAGCGTCGGGGCCGGCGATCCGCTGGCCGATCAGCTCCAGGGCTTTTCATGGCTGCGCGATCTTGGCGCCGCTGCCTCACGCGAAAAAGGTGCGCGGCTGGCCGAGGCGGTCGTCGGCCGCTGGCTCCTCGCGCACGGAACCAGGGTCGATCCGGCCTGGGCGCCGCATTTGTGGGGCGAGCGCATCCTGTTCTGGACCGCCTACGCTCCGTACATCCTGTCGAGCGCGGATTCGGGCTATCGCTCGGCTTTGCTCAACACGCTCGCGCGCGGCGCGCGCCATCTCGATTCCACGGCCGACCGGGCGCCGGCGGGGATCAAGCGCATCACCGCCTGGTGCGGCGTGGTCGCGGCGGGCCTGCTGGTTCAGGGCGGCGTCCCGCGCGTCGCCCGTGGCGAGGCCGGACTGGCTCGGGCCTTGGCGAGTGCCCAGTTCGATGACGGTGGCCTGATCAGCCGCTCGCCGTTCGAACAAATGCTGCTGGTCGACCGGCTTGGCCTGCTGCGGTCCTGCTATTCGGCGGCCAAGCAAACCATTCCCGACGGCATCGAGGCGGCGTCCGCCGCCGCGCTCGCCGCGCTGCACGGAATCACCCTGGGCGACGGCGCTTTGTCGAGCTGGCAGGGCTGCGGCCCGGGTGAATCGGCGCGGCTGATCGCGCTGATAGAAGGCTGCGGGATTCGCGCCCGGCCGCTGCGTCAGGCGCGCGGCTGGGGCTATCAGCGCATGTCGGCGCTGGGCACGATCCTGGTGGTCGACGGCGCGCCGCCGCCATCGCATAAGATGGCCGCGCACGGCGCCGCCTCGACCCTTGCGTTCGAGCTGTCGGACGGCGCGCAGCGGCTGGTGGTCAATTGCGGCGGCCCCGGTCCGCTCCCAACCGCGCTGCCCGACGAGCTGCTTCAGGGCCTCTCGACCACCGCCGCCCACAGCACCTTGATCCTCGCCGACACCAATTCGACCAACATTCAGCCCGACGGCTTGCTTGGGCGTGGCGTCGAGGACGTCACGATCGAGCGCAGCGAGGATAATGACGCGAGCCGGCTCGAGGCCAGCCACGACGGCTACGTTCGCGCCTTCGGGCTGGTCCACAAGCGCAGCCTAATGCTCGGCAACGACGGCAAGGAATTGCGTGGCGCCGATCAGCTGATCGCCAGAGGCCGCAAGAAAATTCGCGAGTCGGCGGCTTATGCCGTGCGCTTTCACCTTGCGCCGGCGATTGAAGTCACGCCGACCGCCGACGGCATGGGCGCGATCCTCCGCTCGCGCGGCGTGCCGCCGTGGAACTTCCGCTGCCGTGGCGGCAATTTGACGATCGAGGACAGTCTGTGGATCGATGGCCGTGGCCAGGCCCGGCGGACCAGCCAATTGGTCATCGTCGGCGAGGTTTCGGCGCTCGGCGGCGAAATCGGCTGGCAGTTCCGCCGGACCAGCTGACGGATTTTTGAATCCGTCATTGCGAGCGCAGCGCGGCAATCCAGTTTCTTTGTTTGCGCTGGATTGCTTCGTCGCTCTGCTCCTCGCAATGACGGCTCTGGAGGAATTAAATGATCGACTTGGTTCCGGTTCGCCGGGCACTCATTTCCCTTTCCGACAAGAGTGGTCTCGAAGACCTCGCCGCTGGCCTCGCCCGGCATGGGGTCGAGATCGTGTCGACCGGCGGCACCGCGGCCAGATTGCGCGAGCTCGGCGCAACCGTGCGCGATATCTCCGACCTCACCGGCTTTCCCGAAATGATGGATGGCCGGGTCAAGACGCTCCATCCCAAGGTCCATGGCGGGCTGCTCGGGGTGCGCGACAATCCCGAACATGCGGCGGCGATGGAAGAGCATGGGATCGCGCCGATCGATCTCGTCATCGTCAATCTCTACCCGTTCCTGCAGACAGTGATGAGCGGCGCCGACCGCGATACCATCGTCGAGAATATCGACATCGGCGGTCCATCGATGGTCCGGTCGGCGGCGAAGAACCACGCCCACGTCGCGATCGTCACCTCGCCCGCAGACTATGCCGCTTTGCTCGCCGAACTCGACGCCAATAGCGGCGCAACGACGCTCGATCTGCGCAAGAAGCTCGCGTCGAAAGCTTTCGCGTTGACCGCGGAATATGATGCCGTCGTCTCGCAATGGTTTGCGTTCGGGGATCAGCAGCAGCGTTGGCCGGAGAGCTGGACCTTCTCGTCCAGGCTCAAGATGCCGCTGCGCTACGGCGAAAACCCGCATCAGCAGGCGGCGCTGTATGTGCCGGTCGGCCCGCCCGCCCGCGGCATCGCCCAGGCCGAACAGGTCCAGGGCAAGGAGCTCAGCTACAACAATCTCAACGACGCCAATGCCGCGCTCGAGCTAACCGCTGAGTTCCGGGACGCCGCCCCGACCATCGTCATCGTCAAGCACGCCAATCCGTGCGGCGTCGCCACGCGCGACACGCTCGCCGATGCCTGGGCCGAGGCGCTCGCCTGCGACAGCATTTCGGCGTTCGGCGGGATCGTCGCCGCCAACCGCCCGCTCGACGCGGCGACGGCCGAAGCGATCGCCGCGATCTTCACCGAGGTCGTGGTCGCCCCCGACGCCGACGATGAGGCCCGGGCGATTTTTGCCAAGAAGAAGAACCTGCGGCTGTTGCTGACCGGCGAGCTGCCCGATCCAACCTGTGGAGGCCAGCGGATGAGCGTGATCACCGGCGGCCTACTCGTCCAGGACGGCGACAACGGCCACATCACCCGCGACCAGCTCAAGGTCGTCACCAAGCGCCAGCCGACCGAACGGGAAATCGCCGACTGCCTGTTCGCCTGGACGGTCGCTAAGCACGTCAAATCCAACGCCATCGTTTACGCCAGGGACGGCGCGACGGCAGGTATCGGCGCGGGCCAGATGAACCGCCGCGACAGCGCGCGCATCGCCGCCGCCAAGGCAGTCGAGGCGGCCGAGATCAATGGCTGGCCCGAACCGCGCACGATCGGCTCGGCGGTCGCGTCCGACGCTTTCTTCCCCTTCGCCGACGGTCTGCTGGCCGCGGTCGAAGCCGGCGCGACGGCGGTGATTCAGCCCGGGGGCTCGATCCGCGACGACGAGGTTATCGCCGCTGCCGACGAAGCGGGTCTCGCCATGGTCTTCACCGGCATGCGCCACTTCCGACACTAGCTGCCTAGACGATACTATCCTCGACCTGGTCGCGGGCTTCCGCGGCGGCTTCAGCTTCGCGCAGCTCCTGAACTTCGTCCTTCCTGAGCCGGAACAGCTCACGGTCTTCGGGCCCGAAACCCTTGGTCCACACCACTACCCCGAACGCCCCGAGGATCGCCGGAATGCCGAAGATCAGCTGCCACATTTCGGGTAGGAAATATCGAACCGCCGCCCCGACGACGATTCCCGCCCCAGCGGCCCAGGCGATATCCCAGCGCCAGCCCGAGACGGGTTCGCCAAGCTTCCGCTTGAGCAGCCACGACTTGGACAGCGAGGCGAAGGCGAGCGCGATGCACAAGGCGATCGCCGGGCCGGTCGCCTGCCACGCCTGGGGCAGGCCCTCGTCGCGCATGATCAGGATCAGCGCCACCGCGAGCCCTGCCTCGAGCGCGAGCATGACCAGGCTGATGATCATGTTCTGGGCGCGCGCGACGTAGATCAGCGCCGCTTCGCTGACGACCGCGGCCGCGGCAATCACTTCGGCGGCGAGCAGGAAGGCGAGCATCGCGGTGCCGCCGGTGAAGCTCGATCCGACCAGGGCCATGACTGCCCGCCCGGGAATCGCCAGCGCGAGCGCGATCCCAACCTGCGCGGCGATGATCCAATAGGTCACCTGGCGCACTTGCTGGGCCACGGCCGAGCGATCTCCGGCGGCGATCCGTTTGGCGATCGCCGGCCCGAGCACCGGCTCGAAGCTGGTCTTCAACTTCGCCGGCAGGGTCGCGACCTGCTGCGCGACATAATAAATGCCGACGAAGGCCGCGGGCATGAATGCCCCGAGCACCGCGAGGTCGATTCGGCGGGAGGCCCATTCGACCGCGTCGGCCGCCGCCACCGGCACGTTGCGCCAGGCCGTTCGCCACGCCGTGCCGAGGTCGGGCGTCCACCCGTGCGGGACGCCGTAACAACGGAACAACGGAATCAGCGCCGCGATCAGCGCCGCGACCATCGAGAAGACGTAGGAAACGATCAGCCCGTCATTCAAAGAAACGTACGACCAGGCGAAGGCGACGATGCTGATCGTCCACGGCTCGATGATCGAGCGTGCGCGGACGGTCGATCCGACGTCGTTTTGATAAGCGAGCGCGGCGAGCGCGATGTCGGTCCAGGCGATCGCCAGCACCGTGATCGCCAGCCACCGGTCAAGCCCGCTGATCCGGGTCGTCGGGTACATCGCGACCGGAAACAGGAACAGGATCGCCATCGCGATCACCGAACCGATCGCCGCCACGAGCAGGGCATCGGCGACGACGTGCGATTGCGCCTTCTTGGCGTTGGCGAGCATCTGGGCGAGTCCGCGCCGCAGACCCAGCGCCGCCAGCTGCGCGGCAAATTCGACCGTCAGCACCGCATAGGCAAACCGCCCGAGCTCCGCCGCGCCGTACCAGCGGCCGGCGATGAACAGGAACGGCAGGCGCGCCGCGAGGCGCAGCACGAACCCGAAGACGTTGAGCCGGCCGCCGCGCGCCAGCGTCGCCATGTCGGCGTCGGGGGCGCTTGCTTCCTCAGGCCGGGCCGCAACGGCGTCGGTCAATGCGCCTCGCCCCAATTGGGGCCCCAGCCGACCTCGACGTCCAGCGGCACGTCGAGCTTGAGCGACGGTTCGGCGGCGGTCGTCATCACCCGCTTGATCACGGCGGCCGCTTCTTCCTCGCGCCCGTCGGGCACCTCGAACACCAATTCGTCGTGCACCTGCAACAGCATCTTCACGCCATCGAGCCCGGCCTCGGCCAGCGCGCCGTCCATCCGCGCCATCGCCCGTTTGATCAGATCGGCGCTGGTGCCCTGAATCGGCGCGTTGATCGCCGCGCGCTCGGCGCCGCCGCGGATCGACGGGTTGGGGGATCGGATATTGGGCTCAAAATGCGTCTTGCGCCCGAACAAGGTGCGCGTGAAGCCATGCTCGCGGGCAAAGCCGAGAGTCCCGTGGATGTAGGCGCGGATCCCCGGGAATCGCTCGAAATAGCGGTCGATGATCGCTTTGCCTTCGTCCTTCGACACGCCGAGCCGTCCCGCCAGCCCCCACGACGAAATCCCGTAGAGGATCGCGAAATTGACCGTCTTGGCCTTGCCCCGGGTGTCGCGGTCGACCGTCCCGAACAATTCCTCGGCGGTGATCGCGTGAATGTCCGCGCCCTCTTGGAACGCGGCTTTCAGCTGCGGCACGTCGGCCATGTGCGCCGCCAGCCGCAACTCGATCTGGCTATAGTCCGCGCTCAGCAGCTTGTGTCCCGGATCGGCGACGAACGCGTCGCGGATCTTCCTGCCTACCTCGGTCCGGATCGGGATGTTCTGAAGGTTGGGGTCGTTCGAGCTCAATCGCCCGGTCTGCGCCCCGGTCAGCGAGAAACTCGTGTGAACCCGCCCGGTCTCGGCGTTGATCTGCGTCTGGAGCGCGTCGGTGTAGGTCGATTTGAGCTTGGACAGCTGGCGCCATTCGAGCACCAGGGTCGCGCATTCGACACCTTCCGCCGCCAGCCGCTCGAGCTCGTTGACGTCGGTCGAATATTGCCCGCTCTTGCCCTTGCGCCCGCCCTGCAGGCCGAGCCGCCCGTAGAGCACTTCGCCGAGCTGCTGCGGGCTGCCGATGGTGAACGGACCGCACGCCGCTTCATAGATTTTCGCTTCGAGCCCCTGGATGTCGTGCGCGAACTCGCTCGACAGCCGCGCCAGATACTCCCGGTCGACGCGGATCCCGCGCCGCTCCATCCGCCCGATCACGCCGACCAAGGGCTGGTCGACCCGATCATAGACCCGCGTCACATTCTCCTGCGCCAGCCGCGGCTTCAGCCTTTGCCACAGCCTGAGCGCGATATCTGCGTCCTCGGCCGCATATTCGGTCGCATCGTCGAGCGGCACCTTGTCGAAGGTGATCTGCTTCTGCCCCGATCCGCACAATTGCTTGAAGGTGATGGGCTCGTGCTCGAAGTGCAGCTTGGACAGCTCCTCGAGCCCGTGGCCGAAGCTCCGTCCGGCATCGAGGTCGAAGCTCATCACCATCGTGTCGTCGACCGGCGCGAGGTCGATCCCCAGCCGGTGGAGCAGCACCCAGTCGTATTTGAGGTTGTGCCCGATCTTGAGCACCCCAGCGTCCTCGAACAGCGGCTTGAGCTTCGCCAGGACCAGATCCTGCGTCAGCTGGTCCGGCGTCGCCGAATAGAGATCGCCGCCGATATGCGCGACGGGGATATAGCAGGCCCGGTTGGGCGCGGTCGCGAGGCTCACCCCGACCAGCCGCGCGACGATCGAATCGATATGGTCGGTCTCGGTGTCGATCGCGACATGACCCTGCGCCGCCGCCTCCGCGATCCAGCGGTCGAGCGCCGCTTCGTCGGTCACCGTCTCATATTTCGACCGGTCGACAATGATCTTCTCCGGCTCGGCGGCGACGGGCTTCTTCGCCTCCATTGCCGCCATGACGTCATTACGGACGGTCGCGCCGGTCTGGCCGGCGCCGCCGCCGATCATCCGGTTGAGCAGCGTCTTGAACCCCTGGTCCTCGAGGAATTCCTTGAGCGGTTCGGGCGGAATACCCTTCAATGCCAACGCATCGAGCGGCTCGGGCAGCGGCGAATCGCACACCAGCCGCACCAGCTCGCGGGAGAGCCGCGCATTGTCGGCATGGTCGATCAGCGACTGCTTCAATTTCGGCTTGGTGATCTGGTCGGTCGACGCCAGCACCGTGTCGAGGTCGCCGAACGCCTGAATCAGCTGCGACGCCGTCTTGGGACCAATCCCGGGCACGCCGGGCACATTGTCGACGCTGTCGCCCATCAGCGCGAGCACGTCGCCGACCTTCTCCGGCGGCACGCCGAACTTCTCCAGCACCTGATCGCGCCCGATCCGCCGGTCGTTCATCGTGTCGAGCATGTCGACGCCCGCGTCCTCATCGATCAGTTGCATCAAATCCTTGTCGGAACTGACGATCGTCACCCGCCACCCGGCTTCCTTCGCCGCGGTGACGTAGCAGGCGATGATGTCGTCGGCCTCGAGCCCCGCGGTTTCGATGCACGGGATCGAAAACGCGCGGGTCGCCGTCCGGATCAGCGGGAATTGCGGGACCAGATCTTCGGGCGGCGGCGGGCGGTGGGCTTTGTACTGGTCGTACATCTCGTTGCGAAAGGTCTGCTCGGACGCGTCGAGGATCACCGCCATGTGGGTCGGCCCGTCGGCCTTGTTGAGCCCATCGGCGAGCTTCCACAGCATCGCCGTATAGCCATAGACCGCGCCCGCCGGCTGGCCGTGGCGGTTGGTGAGCGGCGGCAGCCGATGATAGGCGCGGAAAATATAGCTCGACCCGTCGACGAGATAGAGGTGGGGCTGGGCGGTGGCCGCCTGCGCTGCGGCCGTCGGGGCCTCGGTCGTTTCAATATCGGACATGAAGCCGCGGGTTTAGCAGGGTGACGGCGGGAAGGAAGCCAATCGGAAGTTAAGAGTTCGAACGGCTGCTTTCGAACCGAGGCACACGACCTAATTATTGCGGGCAACGCTTGGGCCTTGAGTTCGTACGCTGAGGACGCTCTAACCGTTTGTATGTTCAAGCCGTTGTCCGTTGTTGCCGCCGAGGGCGCGACCCTCGCCAGCGGGCCTTCACTTGCCCAATCGGCGTCCGCTTTTCCTCCGACTTTTCGCCTCAACGCCATCCCATCAGCAGAGTTTGGGCGGTAGACAGCAATGGTGATCACTGCATTTTGATCGCTTGGGGCGGACCGTCGGGCAATTCGGTCGCATTCGCACTCGCGCATCCTGTGACGGGCAATGACTTCTTGCTGACTGTGATCGATAAGACTCAGCCACCTGCGACTGACGAGCCGTCGCGGCAGGTCATTCGAATTAGAGGTTCGACCGGGGCACTTTTGATCCTTGCGGGTGCCCGGAGCCACGATTGGGGGTCATTTGAGTGGACTAGCTTAAAGCTGAATGGAGAGCAGATTGAAGCGCTGCTGACGTCCCGCACGATCGAGGTCGCGGTTGGCAGTCAGCCATCGGTCTCGGTAGAGCTTGACGGCTCAAGTGCTCTGCCAAAGCTTCACGGGTGTTGGGCGATGCAGATGACCCAGTATGGTATCAACCCGGCACTAGCGGAATCGGTTTCGCGCTGGCCCGAGCCAAATCCACCATTGACCAGCCTTTTTACATCGGATGACTATCCGCTGGACGCAATGCATGCTGGCGCCGAAGGAGTGGTCGGAATAAAAATTGAGGTCGATGAGCAAGGCCATAAGCTTGGGTGCAATGTTGTCAAAAGCAACGGCAATGTTTCACTCGATACGAAGACGTGTGCCATTGCCATGACGCGTGGGACGTTCAAACCGGCGATTGATAAGGCCGGAGGGCTCGTCAAAGCGCCCTACGTGACCGGTGTTAGCTGGAGGCTAACGCAACAATAATCGCGGCCACCATATCGCTTGCACCCGATAAGAACTTTCCTACAGCACCCCGTTTGTGATCCAGACTGGTCGATGGGCCGGCCCGGGTCTCGATCCGAACATCGCAAGACCCGCCGCGCCTGTCCTGAGCGATGTCGAAGGGACGGCTGGACAGCCTTCGCTTTCCTCGCCGCGCTGACCCGCACCCGCAGCGTCACCCAGTCAACGCTCGGCGTCTGCCTTCTTCAGCATGGCAGCGATGCCGTCGAGCAGGTCTGAAAATTGTTCGAGTTCCGCTCGCGCGTCGGCGGGCAGCGTTCCAGCTTGCCTGCGCACCGCCGCGGCGATCGCCCGCCAAGAACAGGGATCGTCGGCTTCCATGCGTTCCAACTCTACATGGGCGAAGTCGATGCAGGTCACGGGGGGCCAAGTGCCAGAACCCAAGTCTCTCGACTCTCTCCGTTCCACGAAATGCTCAATCCAAGCGACGAACGGCTTAACCTTTGACAAGGTTATCGAATGTGAGCCGTCATTCCTGAAAATCGCCCGGTGGTGCGCTGAAGGATAAGGCTGCGGCGCGCACCATCGGTTACCCGAACAGCAGCGGCCAGATCACCATGCCGAGACCGACCATGCTGATCGACCACACCAATGTGCGGTATCCGCGCGCGCCGGCGATATAGAGCGGCAGATAGACGATCCGGGCGCCGAGCCAGATCCACCCGCCGAGCGCGGTCCACTGGCCGGTGCGGCCGGCGACCACCACGCCGAGCAAGGCGACGACCGCGATCGGGAAGGTTTCCGCGTAATTCGCCTGCGCGCGGATGGTCCGGCCGGTCACCGGGTTGGGCTCGGGCAGCGTCTCGTCGCGCGCGCCGATGTTCCAGCTGCGGCCATATTGCTGCGTCTTGAAGCGGATCGCGACGAAGATGTGAACGAACAGCAGCAGCGCGCCGAGCGTCAGGATGGTGAGTTCTACCGGCATTTTCGTCCCCCTTTTTCGTCCAGGATTACGGCACCAGCACCGTGTCCTTCGCGTCTTTCAGCATATTCGGAAAATCGAGCGTGTAGTGCAGCCCGCGGCTTTCGTGGCGGCTCAAGGCCGAGCGGATGATGAGGTCGGCGACCTCGACCAGGTTGCGCAGCTCGATCAGGTCGGGCGTGACGCGGAAGTGGCGGTAATAATCGCGCACTTCCTGGCGGAGCATGTCGATCCGGTGCTTGGCGCGCTCGAGCCGCTTGGTGGTGCGGACGATGCCGACATAATTCCACATGAAGCGGCGAATCTCGCCCCAGGTCTGGGCGATCACCACTTCCTCGTCGCTGTCGGTTACTCGGCTTTCGTCCCAGGCGCGGATTTCGGGCACTTCGGGGAGGTCGCCCCAGTTCGCCGCGATGTGGGTCGCCGCCGCCTCGCCGAATACCAGGCATTCGAGCAGGCTGTTGGAGGCGAGGCGGTTGGCGCCGTGCAGTCCCGACTGGGTAACTTCGCCGGCGGCATACAGCCCCGGCGCGTCGGTCCGCCCGTGTAAGTCCACGACCACCCCGCCGCAGGTGTAATGCTGCGCTGGAACGACCGGGATCGGCTGTTTGGTGATGTCGATGCCGAGCCCGAGCAGTTTTTCGTAGATGTTGGGGAAATGCTCGCGGACGAATTCCGGCTCGCGGTGCGAAATGTCGAGATGGACGTAATCGAGCCCGAGCCGCTTGATTTCATGGTCGATCGCCCGCGCCACGATGTCGCGCGGCGCCAGCTCGGCGCGTTCGTCGAATTGGGGCATGAAACGCTTGCCCGCGCCCTTGACCCCGGGCGGCAGCTTCAAATGCCCGCCCTCGCCGCGCGCCGCCTCGGTGATCAGGAAGTTCTTGACCTCGAGATTGTAGAGGCAGGTCGGGTGGAACTGCATGAACTCCATGTTGGAGATGCGGCAGCCCGCCCGCCACGCCATGGCGATGCCGTCGCCGGTCGCCCCGCGCGGCGCGGTCGAATAGAGGTAGGCGCGCCCGGCGCCGCCGCTGGCGAGAATGGTCGCGCGGCCCGTCAGCACTTCGACCCGCTTGGTCTTGCGGTTCCAGGCGTAGAGCCCGTGGACCGCGCCGCTGGTCGAGAAATGGGTCGCATGGCGCCCGGTGACGAGGTCGATCGCGACCATGTCGGGCACCAAAGTGATGTTGGGATGCTTGGCCGCCGCGGCTTCGAGCGCCTGGCTGATCGCCCAGCCGGTCGCATCGGCGACATGGACGATGCGGCGGTGGCTGTGGCCGCCCTCGCGGGTCAAATGCAGCGCGCCATTTTCGCTGGCGAAGGGCACGCCGAGGTCAATCAGATGCCGGATCGCTCGCGGCGCTTCTTCGACGACGTGTTCGACGACCTTCAAGTCATTGAGGCCAGCGCCGGCGATCATCGTGTCGTTGACGTGCGCCTCGAAGCTGTCGCCCTCTTCGAGCACCGCGGCGATCCCGCCCTGGGCGCGGGCGCTGGCGGTATCGGCCAGCGCGCCCTTGGCGATCACCGCGACCTTGCGCGTTTCGGCAAGGTTGAGCGCCGCGGTCAGCCCGGCGGCACCCGATCCGACAATCAGGACGTCGGTGTCGATGCTCATGCGGCTTCGTCGGCCGCGACGAGGCTCAGGAACACGTCTTCAAGGTCCGGGTCGCGGGTCGAAACGTCGACAATCCCAAGCCCGGCCGCGGTCAACGACGCCAGCACCTGGCCGGCATTCACCTTGTCCTTGCGGAAGGTGATTTCGAGCGTGCGTTCGTCGATCAGCGCGATATTCTCGAAGCACGGATTGACCGGCACCTCGGCGATATCGCGGTCGAAGGTCACCACGACCGCTTTCTCCTGCGCTTTGGACACCAGCTCGCGCGTCGGCTCATTGGCGATCACCCGGCCGTGGTGGATGATCGCGATCCGGTCGCACAATTGCTCGGCTTCCTCGAGATAATGGGTGGTGAGCACGATCGTCACGCCCTGGGCGTTGAGGCTGCGGACATAAGCCCACAGCTGGCGGCGCAGCTCGACGTCAACCCCGGCGGTCGGTTCGTCGAGCACCAGGATCGGCGGCGAATGGACCATCGCCTTGGCCACCAGCAGCCGCCGTTTCATGCCCCCCGACAGGGTCCGGGCATAGGCGTGCGCCTTGTCGGTCAGATGCATCGCGGCGAGCAGTTCGTCGCTGTGGCGGTCGCCCGGCGCGATGCCATAGAGGCCGGCCTGGATCTCCAGCGTCTCGCGCGGAGTGAAAAAGGGATCGAAAATGATTTCCTGCGGAACAACGCCAATCGACCGCTTGGAATTGCGCGGATGCTGGTCGATGTCGAAGCCCCAGATCGTCACCTTGCCGCCGGTTTTCACGACCAGCCCGGCGAGGATGTTGATCAACGTCGATTTGCCCGCGCCATTGGGCCCGAGCAGGCCGAAAATCTGCCCGCGGGGCACGTCGAAGCTCACATTGTCGAGCGCGCATTTGCCCCCGGCGTAGGTCTTCGACAGCGATTCGATGCGGATCGCGGGCTCATCCATAATGTTCGGGCGCATAGGAGAGCGATCCGGAAGCGACAAGCAAGGATGGTAAATCGCGTATTTACCTTAACCGCTAGAGTGATCTTGACGTTAACCGAATATCCGCGGCGGCTGGATGAGCCGGCCCAACCACCATCGCCTTGCGTTGCTGCTTGCGCTCGCCGCACCGACCGCCGCGCATGCCGCGCCGCCGCAGCTGTTCCTGCCCAACAAGAATGCGACCAGCACCGCCAAGGTCATCCTGCCGGCGCAGATCGTCAAGCTCTACGACCTGGACTTCGGGCTCATCACCGTAACCACCGCGGGAACCGCGATCCTCGATTCCAATACCGGCGCGGTCTCGACGACCGGCGGCGTGCTGTTCGCTGGGGGATTGCCGCACGCGGCGCTGTTCGAGGCAGTCTCGCCGAGCAAGACCGTAGTCCACATCCGCCTGCCCAAGAAAGCGGTAACGCTGACCCGCGCGGGCGGCACCGAGACCATGACCGTCGATGGCTGGAACCTCAACGGCGTCGACACGCGTAACGTCGTCGCGCACGAGACCTTCCAGTTCCAGATCGGCGGTACCTTGCACGTCGCCGCCAGCCAGGCCGAAGGCACCTACAACGGCACGTTCGACGTCACCATCGATTACAACTGACCGCGCGTTCATGGTTTTCGTTTCCGGTTAAAATTACCGGAACCCAACATCTTCAACGCATGGTCAGGCGCGGCGCGCATTCTCATCCCCACGTGGACAAGTGGGGAATAAGATCGTGCGCTTTGGAAAGTTTCTGATCGCGGCACTGGCCGCGGCGACCGCCGTGCCGGCTGGCGCTCAAGCGGTTCCGCCTGACCGCGACGCCAATGGCAAGGCGCTGATCCTGGTCCCGCTGACGCTGACCAAGGTCGACGATCTCGACTTCGGGACGCTCGTCCCCTCCTCAATTTCCGGAATCGTCGCGATTGACGCGGCTAGCGGCAACCGCACCGTCGCGGGCGGGGTGACCGGTGTCCCGAGCGATCTGGGCCACCGTGCCCGCTTCGCCGGGGCCGGTACGCCCAGCCAGCAGGTGGTTGTGGTGATCAATCCGCCGACCCAGCTGACCAGTGTCGCGGCGGACAATATCCAGGTCCTTGCGCTGACCCTCGAAGGGTCGCCGTTCAAGACGATCGATCCGACCACCCGCACCTTCGCATTCGGAGTCGGCGGAATCCTCCTGATCGCGGCCGATCAGCCCGAGGGCGTCTATCAGGCGACCTTCAACGTCACCGCCAATTACCAATAGCGCGCATTGAACCAGCGCGGGCCGGTTGCTACCTCTGGGTCATGCCATCGATCCCGCCCCCCGAAACTATTCGAGTCTCTGTCCTTTCGGTCGCCTGCGACGGGTCGGGCGAGATTTCACCCGAGCTCGGCCATCCGCGGATCTACATGCGGATGGATGCCGAGCTGGGCTATGTCGAATGCGGTTATTGCGATCGCCGTTATGTGCTCGAAGGGGGACCAGCGGACGATAAGGGCGCATGAGCGCGCTCGATCCCCGGCGGTTCCTCTACCGCGACCTTGATCCCGACGGCGCGCGCCAGCTCGCGGCCCGGCATTTGACCCGCTGTGACGATGGCGAACTCTACCTCCAATATGCCGCGAGCGAGGCGTTCGGGTTCGACGACGGACGGCTGAAGACGGCCGATTATCATACGACGTCGGGGTTCGGCCTGCGCGGCGTGACCGGCGAAACCACCGCCTTCGCCCACGCCAACGAGATCAGCGAAGCGGCAATCGAGCGCGCCGCCGCGACCCTCAAGCTGCTCGATCCGGCCAGGGCCGCCGCCGCCGCGCCGCCGCCGCGGACCAACCAGGCGATGTACGGCGCCGACGATCCGCTGAGCTTGATCCCGTTCGCCGACAAGGTCGCCTTGTGCGAGCGGATCGACGCCGCGGCCCGGGCACGGGATCCGCGCGTCGCCCAGGTCAGCGTCTCGCTCGCGGCCAGCTGGAGCGTGATCGACATCGTCCGCGCCGACGGGTTCGTCGCTTCCGACATCCGGCCGTTGGTCCGGCTCGGCGTGCAAATCGTCGCCGAGCAGAACGGGCGGCGCGAGACCGGCTATCACGGCCTCGGTGGCCGCTATCTTTATGATGGCCTGTTCGAGGAGCCGACCTGGAACCAGGCGATCGACGTCGCGCTCGCCCAGGCGCTGGTCAATCTCGAGTCGGTCGCCGCGCCGGCGGGCGAGATGCAGGTCGTGCTCGGCCCTGGCTGGCCCGGCGTGTTGCTCCATGAGGCGGTTGGCCACGGGCTCGAAGGCGACTTCAACCGCAAGGGCACGTCGGCCTTTTCCGGGCGCATCGGCGAGCGCGTTGCTGCACCGGGCGTGACCGTGATCGACGACGGCGCGATCGCCCAGCGCCGCGGCTCGCTGACCATCGACGACGAAGGCACGCCGACCCGCCGCAACGTGCTGATCGAAGACGGCATTCTCAAGGGCTATTTGCAGGATCGGCTCAACGCCCGGCTGATGGGCATGGAGCCGACCGGCAGTGGCCGCCGTGAAAGCTTCGCCCATGCGCCGATGCCGCGCATGACCAACACCTTCATGCTCGCCGGGCCCGACAATCCGGCCGAACTGGTCGAGCGGGTGAAGGACGGCATTTACGCCAAGAGCTTCGGCGGCGGGCAGGTCGACATCACTAGCGGCAAGTTCGTTTTCTCGTGCACCGAGGCCTATCGCATCCGCGGCGGCAAGCTCGCCGAACCGATCAAGGGCGCGACGTTGATCGGCGACGGGCCGACCGTGCTGACGCGGGTCAAGGGGATCGGCAACGATCTCGCACTCGACGAGGGCATTGGCGTATGCGGCAAGGGCGGACAAAGCATCCCGGCGGGGGTCGGCCAGCCGACGCTGCTGATCGATGGCCTGACTGTCGGAGGCACCGCCGCTTGAGCGAGGATTGGCGCGCCGACGTCCTCAAATTCTGGTTTGCGCTCAGCTATGATGATTGGTGGAACGGCGAGCCAGAGCTCGATCGTCGGATCAAAGAGCAGTTCCTCCAACTCTGGACGGCCAAGCGGCAGCTGCCCGTCGACGCGTTCCTGACCGACCCGCTGACCGCCGCCGCCGCGGTCATCCTGTTCGACCAGTTCCCGCGCAACATGTTTCGCGGCCATGCCGAGCAGTTCGCGACGGACCATCTCGCGCTCGCCATCGCCACGGCGGCGGTCGATCGCGGGCTTGATGACGCACTCGCGCACGACGAACGCAAGTTCCTCTACATGCCGTTCGAGCACAGCGAGAATCTGGATGACCAGGACCGCGGAGTCCTGCTCTTCACCCAATTGGGGGATGACGAGCAGGTGCGGTACGCCAAGAAGCACCGCGACGTTATCGCGCGCTTCGGCCGCTTCCCCCATCGCAACGCGATGCTCGGCCGCGCGGCGCGCGCCGGCGAAATCGCCGCCGGCGACGTGATGCCGTGGTGAGCGGGCTGGTCGAAATCGCCCGCTATCCCAACCGCGTCGAGGCGGACCTCGCGCGCCTTTATCTGGAGAGCGATGGGATCGGCGCTGTCCTCTTTGATGCCGATATCAACAACGTCTTTGGCTGGCTCTACGCCTTAGCCCTGCCGGTTCGCGTGATGGTCCTCGACGAAGACTCGGCGGAGGCATTGAAGCTCTTGGCCGATTACAAACCCTAAAGCAGGTGCTCGATCGGGGCGACATTGAAGCCCGCCGCTTCAACCTTGCGCTCAACCTCTTCGCGCGGCCGGCCCTCACCACGTACCGCCAGCGCCCAGGTCAACGCCGAGCGGGTGCCTGAGCGGCAGAACGCTAGCACCTGGCCTTCTCCGGTCTCGCGCAGCGCTTCCTGCATCGCCTCGACGTCGGCGGGGCCGATGCCGCGGATGATCGGGATGTGGCGGTAGGATATGCCCGCCGCCTCCGCCGCCGCCTCGATAGCGGACGCGAGCGGTTGGTCCGACTCCTCGCCGTCGGGGCGGTTGTTGATGAGCATGGTTATGCCACGTTGTTCCGCCAGCCCGGCGACCTCCTCGGGGCGGATTTGACCGCTGACCAAAGTGCGATCGTCGAGCTGGCGGATCATGGCGTTACTTGCCCCGCTCGGTCGGCGCGGGACTCGCGGCCGGCGGCGGCGGTGGCGCGGCAACTGGCGCGGCCCCGCCCGACAGGCCGTAATAATCGAGATACGGCTGGATGTCGGCGTCGTGCCCCGCGAACGCGCGGTACATCTCGGCATAGTCCAGCGTGTCGCCGCGCGACAAAACCATGTCGCGGAAGCGTTGGCCGTTGGCGCGGGTCAGGCCGCCATTAGCCTGGAACCAGGCGAACGCATCCTGCCCAAGCATCCGGGTCCACGGATAAGCGTAATAGCCCGCCGAATAGCCGTTGCTCCAGATGTGGAGGAAATAACTCGAACGGTAACGCGACGGGACGTCGGCGGTGTCGTAGCCGCTCTTCGCCAGCGCATCAGCCTCGAACCGGTCGACGTCCTGCAGCGGCGCGTCGGCGCCAAGCGAATGCCAGTCGAGGTCGAGGTGCGCCGCCTCGAGCACTTCGCCGACCGCATAGCCCTGGTTGAACGTGCGCGCGGCGAGCACCTTCTGGATCAGCTCGGGCGGGATCGTCTGGCCGGTCTTGTAGCTGACCGCATAGTGCGGAAGCACCTTGGGATCGAGCGCCCAATTCTCGTTGAACTGCGACGGGAACTCGACGAAGTCGCGGGCGACGCTGGTGCCCGAAATGGTCGGGTAAGTCTGTGACGCGAACATCCCGTGCAGCGCATGTCCGAATTCGTGGAACATCGTCGTCACGTCGTCGAAGCTGATCAGCGCGGGCTGGCCCGGCGCTGGCTTGGTGAAGTTCTCGACGTTGAACACCACCGGCTTGGTGCCGCGCAGGGCAGATTGGTTAACGAGGTTCGACATCCACGCTCCGCCCGACTTGTTGTCGCGTTTCCATGGATCGATCATGAAGATCGCGAGCTGTTTGCCGTCGGCGTCGGTGACGTCGAACACGCGCATGTCCGGGCTCCAGGTCGGAATGTCCTTCCGTTCCTTGAAGGTCAGCCCGTAAAGCTGATTGGCGGCGTAGAACGCGCCGTCCTCGAGCACCTTGTTGAACTCGAAATATTGCTTCAGTTGGTCGCTATCGATCGCATAGCGCTGCTTGCGAATCCGCTCGGCATAGAAGTCCCAGTCCGCGGGCCCAGCCTTGAAGCCGCCGCCCTGGGCATCGACCAGCTTCTGGATGTCCGCTGCCTCTACGTGCTGCTTGGCCGAGACCGCTGGAGCGAGCCGGTCGAGGAAGCCGATCGCGGTCGCGCGGTTCTTCGCCATCTGGTCGTAGAGCGTATAGTCGGCCCAGTTCGAATAGCCGAACAACGCCGCCTTCTTCGCGCGCAGGCTGGCGATCTCGCGGATCAAATTGCGGGTGTCGTTGGCGTCGCCTTTTTCGGCGCGAGTCCAGCCGGCGTTGAACAGCTTCAGCCGTGTGTCGCGGTCGGTGAGTGACTCCAGCGACGGCTGCTGTGTCGTGTTCTGCAGCGGCAGCACGTAGCCGTCGAGCTTGCGCCCCTTGGCCGCCTCGGCCGCGGACGAGATCTGCTCGTCCGACAGACTCGCGAGCGCGGCCTTGTCGGTCACGTGCAGCGCGCCGGCCTTGGCGGCGGCGAGCAGCTTTTGACTGAAATCCGTCTGGAGTGTGCTGAGGCGCTGGTTCAACGCCTTGAGCTCGGTCTGCTTGGCCGGCGAAAGCTGCGCTCCGGCGTGGACGAACCCGTCATAATAGACCTTGAGCAATTTGGCCTGTTCGGGGTTGAGGTTGAGGCTCGCCTGGCGGTCGTGCAGCGACTTCACCCGGGCGAACAATTTCGCATTCAGGTAGATGAAGTCGTTGTGCGCGGCGAACAGCGGCGAGGTCTTGGTGTCGGTCGCCTGCAGCGTGTCGTTGGTGTTGGCGCCGTTGACCGCCGAGAATGCGAGATTGGCGCGCTCGAGCAATGCCCCGGAACGCTCCATCGCGACCAGCGTGTTGTTGAAAGTCGGCGGCGCGGGGTTGTTGGCGATCGCCATCATTTCGCGCTTTTGCTCGGCCATTCCGGCGAGGAGCGCGGGCTGATAGTCGCTGTCCTTGATCCTGGAAAAGTCCGGAGCCTGGAGGGCCAGCGTGCTCGGCTGCGCGAACGGGTTGCTGGCGGGAAGCGTCGCCGAAGTTGCGGATCTGGCCGCGGGCGCTGCGGCGAGGGGGCCGGCGGCAACCGCAATCGCCGCGGTCGCGAGAAGAATGTTGCGGATCATGCTTATCCTCAAAAAATGGTTCGAATTCGGTCCGGGCGCTGTCTAGCCGAGTCGCGCCTGACGCAAGCCTGAATTCTGCAAACGGCGGTTAGGCTGAAGCGGTGGCTTCGTGCGACCGAACCGCGTCGAGCATGGCCTCGCCGTACCGTTCCAGCTTGGCCGCGCCGACGCCGTCGATCGCCGACAGCTCGCCAAGCGAGCGCGGTCGCGCCGTCGCAATCCCGCGCAGGGTCGAATCGTGGAACACCAGATAGGCCGGAACCCCGGCGCTTGCGGCGAGCGCCCGGCGCGCCTCGCGCAGCGCGTCGAACAATGGGTCAGCCGGGCCGCCGTCGCGCGGCGTACGCGATTTCCGCGAGCGTGGCGGCGGCACCGCGATCACTACTTGCTCCTCGCCCTTGAGGATTGGTTTCGCCCCGGGTCCGAACGAGAGGCCGCCATACGCGTCGGCGCGAAGCGCATCGCGGGCGATCAGCGCGCGCGACGCCGGTCTGACCAACGCGATTTCTTCCGGCGTCGCGATCCCGAATACCGACAGGCGGTCGTGGCCGAAGCCGCGGACCTTTTCCGTGTCGTTCCCGGCAAGGACGTCGGCAAGGTGGCCGACGCCAAAGCGCATTTCGGTGCGGAACGCCGCCGACAGCAGCTTGCGGGCGATTTCGGTCGCGTCGATGGTCGCGGGCGGCGTCAGGCAATTGTCGCAATTGCCGCAGCGCTCGGGCGGATCCTCGCCGAAGTGACGCAGCAGGATCGCGCGGCGGCAGCCAGGCGTTTCGACCAGCGCGGCCAGTGCGTTCAGCCGCTCGCGCTCGAGCGGCCGGCGCTCGGCCTCGACCTCCTGCTCGATCCGCTGGCGCGCGCGGGCGAAATCCTGCGCGGCCCAGAACAGCCACGCTTCGGCCGGTTCGCCGTCGCGCCCGGCGCGGCCGGTCTCCTGGTAATAAGCCTCGATGCTTTTGGGGATGGCGGCGTGCGCCACGACCCGCACGTCGGGCTTGTCGATCCCCATGCCGAAGGCGACTGTGGCAGCGATCACCATCTCTTCGGAATCGACGAATGCCGCCTGGTTGCGCTTGCGAATCTGCGGCTCGAGCCCGGCGTGATACGGCGCGGCGGGCCGCCCGCTCGCCGCGACTTGTTCGGCGATCTTTTCGGCCTTGTCGCGGCTCGGCGCGTAGACGATCGCCGGGCCCGGCTGCACCGCCAGCAAATCGCGCAATTGCTTGCCAGTCTGTTCGCGGGGTCGGACATGATAGCGGATGTTGGGCCGGTCGAATCCGGCGACGATCAGCCCGTCGTCGGGAATGCCAAGCTGACACAGGATGTCCTCCCGCGTCCGTCGGTCCGCGGTCGCGGTTAGGCCAAGCCGCGGCACCTCCCGGTGATCGTCGAGCAGGCCCTTGAGCTTGCGATAATCGGGGCGGAAATCGTGCCCCCATTCGCTGACGCAATGGGCTTCGTCGATGGCGATCAGCGCCAGTTTCGCGTGGTCGACGAACTGGCGGAATCCGTCCAGCGTCGCGCGTTCGGGAGCGACGTAGAGCAGATCCAACTCGCCGGCATTGAAGCGCTCGATGGTGCGCTCGCGATCGCCGTCGGCCGACGTCAACGACGCTGCGCGCATGCCGAACGCTTCGGCGCTGCGAATCTGGTCGTGCATCAGTGCGATCAACGGCGAAATCACCAGCGCGGTGCCTTTGCGGATCAGCGCCGGCAGCTGGTAGCAGAGCGATTTTCCGGCGCCGGTCGGCATCACCGCGAGCGTGTGCTGACCGGCGAGAACGCGGCCGATCACCTGCTCCTGGACGCCCCGGAAATGGTCGAAACCGAAGGTTTGTTTGAGGATCGTGTGCGGGTCGGTCATGGACTCTTCGAACAAATGCGGACCGAGCGCGCCGCGGAGATCGTCCATGCCTAGACCGGGCGCGACGGGAGGGGAAGCTACTCCGCCGCCTCCGCCGTTTCCTCGAGCACTTGCTCCGCGGCCTGGCGATACCACAAGTCGGCATAGAGCCCGGCCTTGTCGAGCAGCTCCTCGTGCGTGCCGCGCTCGGCGATCCGGCCGCCGTCGAGCACGACGATCTGGTCGGCGTTGACGATGGTCGACAAGCGGTGCGCGATCATGATCGTCGTGCGGCTTTGGGCAACCCGGTCGAGCGTCTCCTGAATCGCCTGCTCGGTCCGGCTGTCGAGCGCCGACGTCGCTTCGTCGAGGACCAGCAGCGGCGGGTTCTTGACCAACGTCCGGGCGATGGCAACGCGCTGCTTCTCGCCGCCCGAGAGCTTGAGCCCGCGTTCGCCGACCATCGCACCATAACCGTCGGGAAGCGCCGCGATGAAGCCGTCGATCGCCGCGCCGCGCGCCGCCGCTTCGACGTCCCGCACCGACGCGCCGTCGCGCCCGTAGGCGATGTTGTAGCCGATGGTGTCGTTGAACAGCACCGTGTCCTGCGGGACGATGCCGATCGCCGCGCGCAGGCTGGTTTGCGAAACGGCGGCGATGTCCTGCCCGTCGATCGTGATCCGCCCCGCGGTCGGGTCGTAGAACCGGTAGAGCAAGCGGGCGATGGTCGATTTGCCCGCGCCCGACGGTCCGACGATCGCGCAGCTTGTCCCCGGCGGGATGTCGAGGTCGAGGCCTTTGAGGATCTCGCGCGCCGGTTCGTAACCGAAGCGTAGATGTTCGAAGCGGACGTGCCCGCGTGCGACCCTGAGGTCCGGCGCACCGGGCTGGTCGACGACTTCCGCCGGCGTATCGAGCAGATCCCACATCGCTTCCATGTCGATCAGCCCTTGGCGGATCGAGCGATAGACCCAGCCGAGCATGTCGAGCGGCCGGAACAGCTGCATCAGCAGCGAATTGACCAGCACGACGTCGCCGGGCGTGAAGCGGCCCTGGCTCCACCCCCAGACGGTGAAGATCATCGCCCCGGCCATCATCGCGTTGGTGATCAGCGACTGGCCGATGTTGAGCCAGGCGAGACTGACTTCGTTGCGCACCGCGGCGCGCGTGAACGCGCCGATCGCTTCGTCGTAGCGCTTTACCTCGCGCTCCTCGGCGCCGAAATATTTGACCGTTTCGTAATTGAGCAGCGAGTCGACCGCGCGGCCGATGGCCTTGTTGTCGACGTCGTTCATCTGGCGCTGAAGCTGCGCGCGCCAGTCAGTCACCTTGCGGGTGAAGGCGATGTAGATGGCGACAATCGCCAGCGTCGCGGCGACCAGTCCGGCACCGAACTTGACGAAGAAGATGATGCAGATCGCGGCCAGTTCGATGATCGTCGGGCCGATGTTGAACAGCAGGAAATAGAGCATCATGTCGATGCTCTTGGTCCCGCGTTCGACGATCTTGGTCAGCGATCCGGTGCGGCGCTCGAGGTGGAAGCGCAGGCTGAGATCGTGGACGTGACGGAACACCTTGGCGGCAAGCCGCCGCGCCGCCTGCTGGCCGACCTTTTCGAATAGAGCGTTGCGGAGATTGTCCGACAGCACGCCGGCGAAGCGGGCGGTGGCGTATCCCGCGACCAGCCCGGCGACCACTCCGAATGCCGCGCGATGGCTCGACATGCCGTCGATCACGGCTTTGTAGGCGAACGGCATCAGCAGGACGGCGGCCTTGCCGGCGAGCACCAGCAGCACCGCAACAACGACCCGCGTTCTGAGCTCGGTTTCGCCCTTCGGCCACAGCATCGGCAAAAAGCGCCACAGCGCGCGGAAGCCGCCGCTGGGCTTCGCTTGGGGAACCGTACTCGCCATAGCTGCTCCAAGTAGGGAGCCGGGGCCCAAGCGGCAAACCAGAGCGAGGCGTCTTACGATCATTCAGCGCGATGCGGCTGTGAATTTTCCCAACTGACGGCGAAATTCACCAGTAATTTTCACACTGAACAGACAGCATTGTTGAAAATACTTATTTTTTCCAGTTTGGCACGCCCCCTGCATTGTATGTCCCGTGGCCCGATGGTCGGTCCACAAAACAAAATTCAAGGGGGCTAACAATGTTCACGACGTTCAATTCGACCCGCAACGCCGCCACCGCTCTGGCCGGTGCTTTCATCGCCGCGCTGCTGTTTGTTTCGGCCGCCACCTCGCTGCCGATCGCCTGAACCACTTCGACCGAAGGAAGCCACAATGAACGGACGTTTCCTGATCAACCGGCGCGACGCCAAGATCATGGGCGTCGCCGCCGGCCTGGCCGATTACACCGGTTTCGATCCGCTGCTGATCCGTCTCGGCCTGATTGTCGCAACCCTTTTGACCGGGCCAGCGATGATCCTCGTCTATGTGCTGACCGGCTGGCTCGCACCGCAGCAACATTAACCTTGGGGTGACCTGCTGGCGGCCCATCGGCCGCTCGGCTAGGAGGGCGAGGAAGGAGTCTTGTCCATGCGCAAAGTCCTGCTCACCCTCGGCCTCGCCGCTTTTGCTTCAACGCCCAGCCTGGCCGCGCTCCCGATCGGCGCCAAGGCCCCCGACTTCACCACCACCGGCGCGGTGGGCGGTAAGGCCTTCAAGCTCCACCTCGCGGAGCAGCTGAAGAAGGGCCCGGTGGTCCTCTATTTCTTCCCCAAGGCCTTCACCAGCGGCTGCACGGCGGAAGCCCATGCCTTCAGCGACAGCATCGCCGATTTCAAGAAAGCCGGCGCGCAGGTCGTTGGCATGTCGGCGGATGGCTTGCCGACCCTCAAGAAATTCTCGGTCGAGGAATGCCGCAGCGCCTTCCCCGTCGCCACCGCCACGCCGACGACCCAAAAGGCCTATGACGTGGCCTGGGCCGAACATCCCGGGCTGACCACACGGACCTCTTACGTGATCGGCCGCAACGGCAGGATCGCGATGGTCCACGACGATCTCGACTTCAGCCAGCATGTCGCCAAGACCCTGGCGGCGGTGAAATCGCTCAAGCATTAACGGCTCGGCCGCGGCGCCATGACGGAACCGTTACAGCCGCTATGCGCTTTGCGTCGGTTGTCTCAAGCAAGGGGAATATCGATGAAGATCACTATTACGCTTGCCGTCGCCGCTGGTATTGCCGCGCTCTCCGCCTGCAACCAGAGCGCGAAAGAAAATGTCGCTGACAATATCGAGGCGAACGCCGAGAATTCGGCCGACATGATCGAGGCCAATGGGGCCAACGTGGCGGACAATCTCGAGGCCAATGCCCAAAATACGGCCGACGCGGTACGCGCTGCCGGTGATAACACTGCCGACGCCGTGCGCAATTCGGCGGATAACAGCACGGGCAACAATCAATAGATCCACGCGCGCGTACGCGCACGAACAACGGGGCGCTCGTTCCATTGCGGGCGCCCCTTTTTCATTGGATCGCGCTCTCGCCTTAAGGAATTTCGTTGGGCGCGGATGGGCAAGGCTGCGCGCGCAAGAGTTTCGAATCAACCTCAGCCAAAGACGACAAACCACTGATTCCCCTTCGGAACGGTCGCCAGCGAGCTTATCAAAGGTTAATGACAGACTCGTTTCGTCGCAGCAACGTCACGTTTCGTCGTTAGTAATTTATTTACCATTTACCTCAAGGTTTCGCCGTGGCGACTTCCGTGTTCTTCTTCAATCGGGGGAGACCGGCAAAACGCCGCGGAGGGGTTCATGCGACATCCATTGCTGGTGCGGGCGTTGCTGGGAAGCGCCGGTTTGGCCGGTTGCCTGACGCTCTTGTCCGGGGTCGCCCGGGGGGCTGACAGCGCCGATCTCAGCCAGCGCCCGATCATCATTTCGCGTGTCATTCAGCCACTCGCGCCCGCGCTGTTCGGCACGGTAACCTTGCCGATCCGCCCGACGCGCTACCTCGACGACTGGGAACGGGCGCGGCGCGATGCGTCGAACGTCCCGCAGATGCAGAGCTTGATCGCGCCGGCGCGCGGTCTGTCCCGAGGTCAGCAGATTTCCTACATTCAGTCAGCCGTCCACAACACGATCCGCTGGCGGTCTGACGCTACCGAATACGGCCTCCACGATTATTGGGCGAGCGCGCAGGAGACGCTGCAGCACGGTGTCGGCGACATGGAAGACCGGGCGATCGTCAAGATGCAGGCCTTGCGTGCGCTCGGCTTCTCGACCCGCGATCTTTACCTGACGATGGGCAATGACATGGTCGGTGGGCCGATCACGGTCCTCATCGTTCGCCTCGACGGACATTTCTACGTGCTCGACGATACCGGCGGGGCGCCATATTCGACCGACCGCCGGCCCGAATTCACGCCATCCCTGACCTTCGGTTACGGCGGCTCGTGGATCCACGGCTACCCCGCGCGGACCCAGTTCCGCACGGCAACATTCGAGCGTGACCTCGATCCGCAGGTACGCGTCGGCTTCATAAGCGTCGGTCGCCGCTAGTTCGGCTTCGCTCAGCGCGAAAACCACACCTTCGATGCGGTCGTCCGAATGGCCGCTCGCGACCGCGATCGTGTGAACCGCCTTGCCGCTGATCCGGATCACGTCGAAATCGGCGATCCCCACCGGCGCCAGATGATAACCGACAAGAACGTCCGGCTCGCCTTGGAGCAGCCGTCCGTAATTGGCGATCTGAACCTCGGGCTGGCGCAACGTCCCGTACGAGAAGAGCACGACCGGCGCCGGGTCGGTCATTCGCTCTCGGGCGCGTTCAGGCTGCTCTGGTTCCGGCTGGGGATGCCGGGATTGAGCTGCTCCCAGCCGATTTTGTGGTCGAGCCAGATTTCGACCGTCGGCGGATAGACGTCTGGATCGTCAAGCGTGCCGGTGGTGACGTCCATATGGTCGGGCCGGGAGGACCGGCGGTAGCCAATGAGGCTCCCGCAATCCTTGCAGTGCAGCCATTCGATCCCGTCCGACGAGGAGTAAGCCACCGGGAAGCCCGATAGCCAATGGAATTGGGCGTGATCGAACACCGCCCAGGCGACATTGGTCCCGCCGCTCGCCCGCCGGCACGAGCGGCAGTGGCACAAGGTGGTCGCGACCGCATCGCCGCACACGCGGTAGCGGATTGCGCCGCACAGGCACCTGCCGTCGGATTGCTTCATCGGTCCTGCCTGACGCCCGGCGCGCCGGTTTGGCAAGCTTGCTAGCGGACCTGGATCCGGACGTATGGGCGTACAGCCGAGCGCAGAATCGGCGAGTATTTCAAGCGGACCGCGTCGATGTCGCGGCGATTGCCGCGGAGATCGACGGCGCGGGTGCAGGTCCCGGCGCGAAGCATGTCGAGGGTGCTGACGTCCTGATGCCCGCCATTTTGATAACGGATGTCGAAATCGCGCAGGTTGAGCGGCGCGTTGATCGCGCAGACGCGGATCGCGCGCTCGCGGATATGTCCGCGCAGGCGGATGGTGTCGGTGTCGCGGCCATCGACCCGGGTGTAAGCGACGGTGCGCCAGCCGCGGTCTGTCCAGCGGCCGAACTGCGCGTTGGCCGGGGCGACCGCGAGCAAAGTCGAGGCGAGACCGGCCGCGGCGAGGATCAAGGTACGTTTCATTCGTCGTCTCTTGATGTTTCCGCGTCGACGCTTGAACGGTACCGGGCGTTCCATGTTGCCCGGCTGAAGCGGCCATTCACGTCGGCTCAGTGGCGAAGCTTCTTGCCTTAATGCTGACAGACGTCCGCGGTGCCCGTCGACGACAGGCGGGTGAAGTGTTCCGGTGCCGTGCTGATGACCACGCCTTCGGTCGTGCACCGGCGGAGCTGGAAGCGGACCTTGCGCGCGCGAAAGTCGAGCGACACCCGGCGGAACGTCTCCAATATGTCGGTCCCGAGCAGCAAAGCGGGCTCGTTGGCCAGGCCGAACAGCTTGAACGGCGGCACGTCGGCGAAGGCAATCGGGACATTGCGCAGCACCACCGGCCCCAGGCGAAGCTCGTCGATGCTGGAAATCTGCAGCTTGGCGGTCACGCCCGTCACCCCGATCGCCTCGACCGTCGTGAACTTGGCCCGCCGGCGGAGCAATTTGTCACGCAGGGCGAGATTTCCGATGGAGATTTCGGTTCCCGTGTCGATCACCGCGTCGAGGCGCATGCCCGCCGCCTGGACAGCGGTCAGGATCAACTGTCCGCGCTGACGCCGGGCGGTGATGACGATGTCGTTGGGCGAAAATTTCATCGGTTTGGCCGCGTCCTCGACCTTGATCAGGCGCTTCTCGAAATCCATCATCAAGCGCTGGCGGACGAGGGCGTCGATGCCCAGCAGGCCGTCGCCGCCAAGGTCGATCTCGCGCAGGGCCGGGACTTCCAGATCATGGACAGTGGTCGGCCCGAGCGTCAGCTGAGCGATCTTCACCCGGTCGACCAAATTGCGCGAAGTCATGCCGTTGAGGATGGCCGGCCGGCCGAGCGGCAGTTCCAGATCGCGGGCGATGCGCAAGCCGACCGCCGATGTGTCGGCGCCGCTGTCGACGATGAACTGATAGGGGCCGCGCCCGTTGACCTGGACCGCGACGCTGAGCCGGGTTTCGACCTTGCGCGCCTTCAGATCGTCGCCGCCAACCGCAAGCGTGGGATCGAAATAGGCCGGCGGGAGCGGCGGGACGTCGGGCGGCGTGTTGGGCGCCGGCTGGGGCTTGCTGATCTTGGGCGGCTCGGCGGCGGTGTCGGACGCGACCGCCGGGCTCGAGAGCAGTAGCCCGAACGCAAGCATCAGTGCGCGGCGCGGCTTGGCCAATCGATCCTCCCCCTGTCCCCCTGAACGAACAGATAACAAGCTTATCGTGAACCGCGGCTGTCGTGCCATGGAATAGTGACCGACCGCCGGCTTATTCGACCGACGGGCGGGATTTAGCGGTCCGGCGCTAGACGCCGTCGAAGGCGTCGAGGATCGGGCACGGGCCCTTGCGGCCCGAGGCGCAGGCCCCGCGCAGGCGTTCGAGCGCGGCGCGCGATTGCTCGAGCTCGGATATGCGGGCGTCGAGCGCGGCGAGGCGGCCGGTCGCCAATTCGCGCACCCGCGCTCGGTCGTCGGTGCGGTCGAGCGCGAGCAGTTCGCCGATCTGTTCGAGGGTGAAGCCCGCCGCCTGGGCGCGGCGGATGAAGCGCAGGCGCTTGAGGTCGTTGTCGCCGTATCGGCGGATCTCGCCGGGCGGCTGCGCCGGTTCGGCCAGCAGCCCGCGCCGCTGGTAATAACGGACGGTTTCGACCCCGACGCTCGCGGCTTTGGCGAGGCCGCCGATGGTGTCCGAATTTTTCGCTTGATTCCGTACCATGGTACGGAGGCCATAAGGCCTTCACCCACTTCCGGGCAAGCAGGAGAATTCGAATGACCACCCACACCGAACAGGCCGTGACCGCCGCCAAACTCGACACCCGCGGCGGCTGCCAGTGCCGCCCATGCACGTGCAAGAATTGCGCTTGCTGAATTGACGAGGGGCCGCGCTTCATCGGGGCGCGGTCCCGCTTCCTCCCGCAAGTGGCCGCCAGGAGCGCGGTCCGTCGAAGGTACGGGTCCGTTATGGTCAGCCGTTCGTTGCCCTATATCATGACCCACAAAACCCCAGGAATTCGTCTCGCCACGACTGCGATTGCCGTGGTCCTTGCGTTGTCCTCAGCCCAGCTTCTCGCCCAGGCGGCGCCCACCGCTACGCCACCCGTGGCGGTCGCCCCGTCCACCGCCGTTCCCGACAGCGCGCCCGCCGTGACGATCCCAAGCGAACCGCTGACCAGCAGCGTCAGCGACCCGATCGCGCCCGAGCCGACGATCACCACGCCGAAATCGAGCAAATCCACACCGACCCATCGCGCCGCGAGCGTGGCGCGTCCGGCCAAGGTAGCGGCTCCGGCCGCGCGGGCGCCAGTTGCGGCACCCGTCGCCGCGCCCGTCCCCACACCGGCCGCGCCGGTCGAGGCGGCGCTCGGTCCGGTGGCCGCTCCGCCGCCCCCAGCCCAGGTCGTGGCCCCAGTCGTGGCGACGCGGCCGGCGCAGGATGGGTCGATCATGTCGGCCGACATGTTGCCGATCGCCGGTGCCGTGGGCATCGGACTGCTCGGCCTGATCGGTCTCGGGTTGGCGATGCGCCGCCGCAGGCGCCGGACAGAAGACGAACTTGCCGCCGCCGAGCAATATGAGCCCGCGATCGACGAGGCTCCGGCCGTGCCCGATCCGCTGTTCGCCGAGCCCGCCTTCGCCGCAGCCGCTTCGCCCGCCGCCGCATCCGCGTCGGCCGAATTCCTGCCCGAGGGCGCCGAAGGCGCGCCGGCCGGGACCCCGACCGACTGTGTCGACGCCGCGCGGGGCAGCCACGTCGAGGCCGCGTGCGAGGGACCGAGTGCGGACAACCCCTCGCTATCGATCAAGAAGCGGTTGAAGCGCGCGCACTTCTTCGACGAGCGCGAGCAACTGGTCGCGGCGGGTCTGGCGGTCCCAGTGGAGCCCGATGCCGGGCTTCCGGACGCGGTCGTGGTGCCGGAACCGGTGCCCGCGGCGGACCCTGCACCGTCGGCGCGCGAGCCCGCCTGAACTGACCGGGGCCGCGTCTCGCAAGGGGCGCGGCCGACGGCCAGATTCGGCGAAAGTTCACAAAGTTCACGGTAATACGCGCGTGCGCGCGAAGCTCCCCCCGATGTTCGCGTTTCGAACAGGCGCCGCCGGACTTGCCGGCGGCTGGTTGGAGACTCGGTCTGGCGCATCGGCCAGCGTGAAGCAGGCGAAATCCTATTAGGGAAGGGTTTTCCGGGCGGGCCCGGCTAAGGCGGCACCCGAGGAGACGAACGATGAGCGACCAGGATTATGTCTACGACGAAGCGAGCGGCGAGTGGGTGCCGGCCAGCGCCGCCGCTGCGGCCGAGCCGCAAACGGCGACCGAGGTGCGCGATTCGGTCGGCAACCTCCTGGCCGACGGCGACCAGGTGACCCTGATCAAGGATCTGACGGTCAAGGGCGCGGGACAGACGCTGAAGCGCGGGACGCTGATCAAGTCGATCCGGCTCCCAAATCCTGACGAAGGCCGCGACCCTCAGGAAATCGACTGCAAATATGAGGGGATCAAGGGGCTGGTGCTAAGGGCGGAATTCGTCCGCAAACGCTGAGCGGATGAGCGACGTTCGAATCCTGGTCGATGCCGACGCCTGTCCGGTCAAGGACGAGATCTACAAGGTCGCGTGGCGGCGCGACGTGTCCGTGACGGTGGTCAGCAATCAAAGAATCCGCGTGCCCGACCATCCTTTGATCGAGCGGGTCGTGGTCGGCGATGCGTTCGACGCGGCGGACGACTGGATCGAGAGCCAAGCGGACGCACACACGGTGGTGATCACCGGCGACATCCTGCTCGCCAACCGCTGCCTGAAGAAAGGCGCGAGCGTGATCGGCCACAACGGCAAGCCATTCACGACCGCGAGTATTGGCAGCGCGATTGCGACGCGGGCCATCATGGCCGATTTGCGCAGCGGCGCCGGCGTGACCGGCGGCCCGGCGCCGTTCGCCAAGGCGGACCGGGCAAGGTTTTTGCAGGCGCTGGATGAGGCGTTGGTGCGGTTGGGGTGGAGCTAAAGGTCGTGCTGCTCGTCACGCATTCGCCAACGACTATTGCGTTAGCGCTCGATGGGTCCGTGTTCGTGATGAACAAGGATGCGGAGATGCGAATTGATCAGTCGCTACCGGCACTAAGGCTCGCCGCATCGCACTGATCGCCTGTCCCCCGGACAGCCTGCGCGGGGCGATCGTGGAAGAGCTTGCGCATTTCGGCCATCACCTCGTGGGGCAATATTTCCCGGCGCAGGCCGTCGTCATGTAGGTCTCGCTTTCGATTAGCCACTTGCCGCCGATACGGCGCCACTTGGCGAAGTAGGTGCCCGACGACCAATCCTTCGCCGACTTGTTGCTGACGCCTTTGTAATGGCCGCTCTCCATCGCCATCGGCGCGACGGGCGACAGGGTGATCCGGTCGGGCGTGCGGACGTAGATGCCGCAGCTCGGCGCGGCGAGGTCTTCTCGCCACAGCTTGAGCTCGCCGTCACGGCCGTTGAACACGAGGCTGTCGGCGCCGGTGACGATTAGCGCCTTGTCGGCGAGCACCGAACCGATGGCCTTGAGGTCGCCATTCGCGATGGCGATGTTGAACGCGGCGCGCTGGGCGCGGATCTGGCGTTCGGCCTGCGCGGCGCCGGGCCAGTGGGCGGCGGCTGCGGCAAGGAGAAGAGCGAGCATCAATCCGCCGCCGGCACGTAAATCTCCCCGCCATCGCACGGCCCGCCTGTCCTCCGGACAGGCTTTGCGACGCGATCGCGAAAGCGTTTGCTCATCTCGACCATGCCAACCTCCACGCTACGTGCCCGACTTCGCAAATTTCAGCCGGGGCCGGATGCCGGCCATCATCGCGTCGATGTTCAGCGTCCAGCAGGCGTCGGGATTGGCGGCGCGGCAGTCGGTCGGCGGCGACCGGTCGTGGGCGCCGCGCACGGTGACTTCCATCGCATCGCTCAGCACGCGCCGGGGGTCGCCGCTGAGATCGTCGCTAAGCTCCCAGCGGCCGTCCCGCTTGAGCATCTGAATGTGAGAGAAGCCGCGCGCCTTGAGCAGCTCGCCAGCGCGATACTCGGCCATGTTCCAAGCATATCCGGCGCCCGCCTGACCGCTGGAGCGGGCGAAGACTCGCCACACGCCGGGCTCGATTTCCGTCTCCTGGTAGCCGCCGTTCGCGCTCATCGGGCCATAGGCAACCACGCCCGGACGGTTCGCGCAGGCCGACGCCGTCAGGATTAGGCCGAGCAGGATCAGGTACCGCGCCAACATGTCCCTTCCCTGTCCGCCCCGAACGCCGCTCTTTTCAAGCTAATTGCCGGGCGTCAATCCGGCGGGGCGCGGGGAACTCGCCGCCCTACTGCCTAGTGCGGCCGGCGGAAGGTTACGTAGGCGCCGGGGGCGGCCTGGTCCGCGGCATGCGCCAGCTCGGACGTCCGGCGCACCGCGGCGGCGGCGCGGCCGACATCCTCCGGCGCGAATCCGCGCGGCTGACTACTGGCCAGGTTCAGCGCGGCATTTTCAGCCTGCTCGCGGCTGGGCGCTCCGTTCGCGTTCGGCGGTGGCGGCGCTTGGGTCTGGCCCTGGAACAGGAACAGCGACGCCAGCCGTGTCTCCGATCCGTTGCGCGGCGCGACCATCGCCGTCGTCGTATTGAGAACGTCGTCGGTGACCTTTTCGCGGAAGGGGATGAAGAATTTCGCGAGCGCCTCCGAAATGACGTGGTTACCTGAAGAGTCTGTGTCCATGCCGATGTGGACGAAACCGCTTGGAGCGACATTCGGCCAGGTGATCGTCGCGCCGTTGAAAGTGCCGATCGGCTTGTTCGACGATAGCCCGTGACAGCCGCCGCAAGTGACGGCTCCGGCGCGGTTCAGCATCTGTGCCTGATCGACGGCGCGCCCCCCCGGGGCAGTCCAGTTGAGCGGGATCAGGGCCTTCATCGCGGTGCCGGCAAAAGCCTGCGTTGGGATTTCATTGCCGATCTGCGAAGCGCTCTGGAACTCATCGGAGCGGAATTCGAAGCCCGCGCCGAGTCCGTTCATCAGCTTGATGCGGAAGTCCGCGTCGGTGGTCGCCGCCGGCTCGCCGGCGTCGATGCTACGCAAATTGTTGAGGTAGGCGGCGGCGAATTGCGCCTGGAAGTGGGTGCGCTCCGATTGTTCGAGCGGCGAGCCCAGCGGATTGTCCTTGTAGAAAGAGGACAAGGGGTTGGACGCGTCCGGCCCTGGTGCGAAGGCCAGCTGGCCCGCGGCCACCGGAAGCACGCGGAACTCGCGCAACTGCCATGGTCCCTGGCCAAGAATGTTGGTCCGGACCTGCCCGAGGAAGCTGCCGTAGTTGAGGAAATGCACCACGCTGCGGAAGCCCCCCGGCAGACTGCCGTAATAGAATTCGTCGAGCAGCTTGTTGCGCTGGGGCACGGCGGGGGCGGTACTGACATCGGCCCAGCGTTGCGCCACCGCGCGGCATCCCTGCTTGCCCGCCGACGGATTCGGGTTGGGCAATTTCGCTTCGAAAATGACGAAGATCTTATTGCCGCCGGCGTAGACGATGCGGTGCTCGCCGCAGTCGCTCCAGTCCGCCGGCGCCAGGTCGAGGCGGTTGAACAGGCCGATCGGCTTGAGCCCGTTAGCGCTGGCCGGGTTGAGCAGATCCGCCGCCGAAATCGCGGCATCGCCCGGGCGGGGCGCGATGGCCATCGCCAGCCCGCTTTGCAGGTTGGTGAACTGATTGCTGTTGAAGCTCAGCACCATGCTCCGCACGAGCGTCTCGCGATTGGTCGCATTGTCTTCGATTCCGGCGGTCGTCAGGATTTGGCCAATGGTGCGGGCGAAGCTGAAGCGCGTGGCCAGATCCGCATCGATATTGCGCACCACCACCGCCGTCTCACCGACCGAAACCGAGGTCTTTTTCTTTGGCCCGGGACAACCGCTTAGCGTGGCGAAGAGGATCGCTGCCGTGGCGACGGAGCAGAGGGATTTGAGGCCGTACCGCATATGCTGTCTCCCAGATGACGGGGACGCGATTCGGCGCGCGAATTATTTCACAGGGACGAGGCCGAGTCCAAGCAAAAGCCTCACTCGGCGGGAATGTACAGCTCGCCGCCTTCGTCGTGGAAGCGTTTGGACATTTCGGCCATGCCGGCTTCGGGGTCGGTGGCGGACTGCGCGGCGGCCCCTCCACGAGGCTGAGCCTGGTCCCCCTTCCCGTTCCGGGGAGGATTTAGGCGGGCGAATTCCCTCACCTCTTGCGAGATCTTCATGCTGCAGAATTTGGGGCCGCACATGCTGCAGAAATGCGCGGTCTTGGCGCCTTCGGCGGGGAGGGTCTGATCGTGGAACGCCTCGGCGGTTTCGGGGTCGAGCGACAGGTTGAACTGGTCGCGCCAGCGGAAGTCGAAGCGGGCCTTGCTCAGCGCGTCGTCGTGGGCGCGGGCGGACGGGTGGCCCTTGGCGAGGTCCGCGGCGTGGGCGGCGAGCTTGTAGGTCACGACGCCGACCTTAACGTCGTCGCGATCGGGCAGGCCGAGATGTTCCTTGGGCGTGACGTAGCAAAGCATCGCGGTGCCGAACCAGCCGATCATCGCGGCGCCGATGCCGCTGGTGATGTGGTCGTAGCCGGGCGCGATGTCGGTGGTCAGGGGGCCGAGGGTGTAGAAGGGCGCCTCGCCGCACACCTCGAGCTGCTTGTCCATATTCTCCTTGATCTTGTGCATCGGCACGTGGCCGGGGCCCTCGATCATCACCTGGACGTCATGCTCCCACGCGATCTTGGTGAGCTCGCCAAGGGTGTAGAGCTCGGCGAACTGCGCCTCGTCATTGGCGTCGGCGATGCTGCCGGGGCGCAGGCCGTCGCCGAGCGAGAAGGCGATATCGTAGGCCTTCATGATCTCGCAGATCTCGGCGAAGCGCTCGTAGAGGAAGCTCTCGCGGTGATGGGCGAGGCACCATTTGGCCATGATCGAGCCGCCGCGGCTGACGATGCCGGTGACGCGCTTCGCGGTCAGGGGGACGTAGGGCAGGCGGACGCCGGCGTGGATGGTGAAGTAATCGACGCCCTGCTCGGCCTGCTCGATCAACGTATCGCGGTAGACCTCCCAAGTCAGGTCCTCGGCGACGCCGCCGACCTTCTCCAGCGCCTGGTAGATGGGCACGGTGCCGATCGGCACCGGCGAATTGCGGACGATCCATTCGCGCGTGTCGTGAATGTTGCGGCCGGTCGACAGGTCCATGACCGTGTCGGCGCCCCAGCGGATCGACCACACCATCTTGTCGACCTCGGCGGCGACGTCGGACGCGACCGCGCTATTGCCGATGTTGGCGTTGATCTTGACCAGGAAGTTGCGGCCGATCGCCATCGGCTCGGATTCGGGGTGGTTGATGTTGCTGGGGATGATCGCGCGGCCGCGCGCGACCTCGTCGCGGACGAATTCGGGGGTGACGAAATCGGGGATGGAGGCGCCGAAATCCTCGCCGTCACGGGTGACGAGCAGCTCTTCCCGGCCGAGATTCTCGCGGATCGCGACATATTCCATTTCGGGCGTGACGATGCCGCGGCGGGCGTAGTGCATCTGGCTGACGTTGGCGCCCGGCCTGGCGCGGAGGACAGTCTTGCGGACGGCGGGGAAGGGCTGGACGCCGCCGCTACGGTCCGGGCCGAGCTGGCCGTTGTCTTCCGGGCGGACCTCGCGCTGGGCGACCTCCTCGACGTCGCCGCGCGCGCGGATCCAGTCGCGGCGGAGCTCGGGCAGGCCGGCCATGATGTCGATGCGTTGCGCCGGGTCGGTGTACGGGCCGCTGGTGTCGTAGAGCGTGACCGGCGGCTCGCCGCTCGACGGTTCGAGGTCGACGGCGCGCATCGCGACACCGCGGTCCCCGATATAGATTTTGCGCGAGCCGCGGATCGGCCCGGTGGTGACTTTCAGTTCGGTTCTTGCTGGCGCGTCGGCCATCTTCTCTCTCCCTCCACCGGTGCTAACCGGATCAGGTTCAGCGGGTCGCGGCCGGATGCCGCCTCTCAGCTCTGGTCGAGCTCCCCGGGAAGACTCGCCTTTAGGACCGCGCGGCGGCCGATGCCAGTGAAGCGTTCCCTTTTGCGCCGCAACCGCTAACTCTGCCGCTTAATGCGGCAGCTGACCCATCTCGACCGGCTCGAGGCCGAGAGTATCCATATCCTGCGCGAGACGGTCGCGGAGGCCGACCGGCCGGTGATGCTCTATTCGATCGGCAAGGATTCGTCGGTCATGCTGCATTTGGCGAAGAAGGCGTTCTTCCCGGGGCCGCTGCCTTTCCCGCTGCTCCACGTCGACACGACGTGGAAGTTTCGGGAGATGTATGCGGCCCGCGACAAGGTCGCGGCTGACCCGGCGATCAGGCTGATCGTCTACACCAACCCGGAAGCGGTGACGCAGGGCATCAACCCGTTCGACCATGGGCCCTTGCACACCGACATGTGGAAGACCGAAGGGCTCAAGAAGGCGCTCGACCAGCATGGCTTTGACGCAGCCTTTGGCGGAGCCCGGCGCGACGAGGAGAAAAGCCGCGCCAAGGAGCGGATCTTCAGCTTCCGCGACCGCAACCACCGCTGGGACCCGAAGCGCCAGCGGCCCGAATTGTGGGCGCTGTATAATGTCCGCAAAGCCAAGGGCGAAAGCATTCGCGTCTTCCCTTTGTCCAACTGGACCGAGCTCGACGTGTGGCAATACATATTGCGCGAGAAGATCGAGATCGTGCCGCTCTACTTCGCCGCCGAGCGGCCGACGGTGACCCGCGACGGGCTGATCCTGATGGTCGACGACGATCGCTTCCCACTCGACCGCGAGAAGGTCGAAATGCGCCGCGTGCGGTTTCGCACGCTCGGTTGCTACCCGCTGTCCGGCGCGATTGAGAGCGAAGCGGCGAGTGTCGAGGCGATCATCGCCGAGATGCTGGTCTCGACCAGCTCCGAACGCGAAGGCCGCGCGATCGACCGCGACGGCGGCAGTGCGTCGATGGAGAAGAAAAAGCAGGAGGGCTATTTTTGAACGCCCCCGCCGACATCTCCGCCTGGCTCGCCGAGCAGGAAAGCAAGGAATTGCTGCGGTTCATCACCTGCGGCAGCGTTGATGATGGCAAGTCGACCCTGATCGGCCGTCTGCTGTACGACACGCGCCAGCTGTTCGACGACCAGCTCGCGGCGCTCGAAGCCGACAGCAAGCGCCACGGCACGCAGGGCGAAAAGATGGATTTTGCGCTGCTGGTCGACGGGCTGTCGGCGGAGCGCGAGCAGGGTATCACCATCGATGTCGCCTACCGTTTCTTCGCCAGCGACAAGCGCAAATATATCGTCGCCGACACCCCGGGGCACGAGCAATACACGCGCAATATGGTGACCGGCGCGTCCACCGCCGACCTCGCGGTGCTGCTGGTCGATGCGCGCAAGGGCGTGCTGACCCAGACCCGGCGTCATTCCTATCTCGCGCAGCTGATGGGCATCCGGCACTTCGTGCTGGCGGTGACCAAGATGGACCTGGTCGATTATGACCAGGCCGCGTTCGATGCGATCTCGGCTGATTATCGCGCGTTCGCCGACCAGATCGGGATTGCCGATTGGGTCGCGATCCCGGTGTCGGGGCTGACCGGCGAGAATGTCGCGGCGCGCGGCGCGGCCATGGGCTGGCATGATGGGCCGACGTTGTTGGAGCAACTCGACACGGTGCCGCTCGACGCCGCGGCGGACGCCGCGAAATCGTTCCGCATGCCGGTGCAATGGGTCAACCGGCCCAACCAGGATTTTCGTGGGTTCTCGGGCCAGATCGCCTCGGGCGCGATTGGGCCGGGCGCGGAGGTGCGGGTCCTGCCGTCGGGCCGAGTCACGCGGGTCGAACGGATCATCACGGCCGATGGCGACCTCGATGAGGCGGCCGCCGGGCAGTCGGTCACGCTGACCCTGGCCGATCAGGTCGATTGCTCGCGCGGCGACGTGATCGCGGCCGCGGGCGATCCGCCCCAGGCGGCCGACCAGTTCGAAGCGACGATCGTGTGGATGGCGGACGACGAGCTGGTCCCGGGACGCGGCTATTGGCTGAAGCTTGGCACGCAGATGGTCACCGCGACCGTTCAGCAGCCGAAATATGAGGTCAACGTCAACACGCTCGAGCATCTCGCGGCGCCGAGCCTGCAGCTCAATTCGATCGGGATCGCCGAGATCGCGACCGACCGCGAGATCGTGTTCGAGCCTTACGCGGCGGAGGGCTCGAGCCCCAACCGCGCGCTGGGCGGGTTCATCCTAATCGACAAATTGACCAACGCCACGGTTGCGTGCGGCATGTTCCATTTCGCGCTGCGCCGGTCGCTCAACATCCACCGCCAGCACCTCGACGTGAGCCGCGAGACTCACGCCGCTTTGAAGGGCCAGAAGCCCGCCGTATTGTGGTTCACCGGCCTCAGCGGCGCGGGCAAGTCGACCATCGCCAACCTGGTCGAGAAGAAGCTGGTCGCGAGCGGGCGGCACACGTTCCTGCTCGACGGCGACAATGTCCGCCACGGCCTCAACCGCGACCTCGGCTTCACCGAGACCGACCGGATCGAGAATATCCGCCGGGTCGGCGAGGTCGCGCGGCTGATGGCCGATTCGGGACTGATCGTGCTGACCGCCTTCATCTCGCCGTTCTGCGCCGAGCGCGAAATGGTCCGGGCGATGTTGCCCGAAGGCGAGTTCATCGAGGTGTTCGTCGATACGCCGCTGGCCGAGGCCGAGAAGCGCGACGCCAAGGGGCTCTACGCCAAGGCCCGCGCCGGCGAGCTCAAGAATTTTACGGGCATCGACAGCCCATACGAGGCGCCCGAAGCGCCCGAGATCCGCATTGATACGACGCAGCTGACGGCCGAGCAGGCAGCCGAGGCAATCGTCGAGGAACTGGCGAAGCGGCGCTAGCCGTCAGAAGGTGTGGGCAAGGCCCGCGGCGGCGATCCATTGGCTCGCGCTGCCGCGCTGCGACACGATCGGCGAGCGTTTGAAGTCGCCGACGAGCCGCGAATAGCTGCCCATCCCGAAGATCGACAGCCCGTGCGTGAGATCGCCGGTCAGCGACTGGTTGAGCAGCAGGCTTGCCTTCCAATCCTTCATTCCGCTGCCGGCATTGAACACCGGCAGAACGCCAGCGGTCGCCAGCGAATCCGCCGGCGTGATGCTGAAATAATAATCGGCATATTTGTTGCCGACGAACTCGGCGTTGAGCGAGGCGCTGACATAAGTCGTGCGCGACAGCGGGGTCGCGAAGTCCACCGCCGGGCTAAACGTCGTCGACTGGTGCGTATTGGCAACGTCGTGGACCACGTCGAGATGGAGCGAGAGACTGTCATAGGGATTGGTCAGGCCGTGCAGAGTGACGCCCGCGAACCCGCCGGCCTCGATCGCCGTTTTCCGGCGCGGCAGCAGGTCGACGATGTCGTCCTTGAGGTGGTGTTTGGCGCGGTTCATCCGCGCCCCGGCGATCGGCCCGGCGTCGAACTCAAGCTTGCCCGAGCCGCGCGGAATGACATCGACGTAAAGGTACGTGCCTTGGCTCGAAAATGAGATGCCGCTGATCTGCCCGCGGATCGCGCCGGCCGGAATCACACGAGATTCGTTCGCGCCTTCGTAATCGGGGATCAACGCACCGCCGACGCCGATCGTCACCCGGTCCTTGCGCGCGAGTTCATCCGGGCTTGGCGCTTGCGAGTCGGCGGGCGCGGATTGGGCGGGCGCCGGCGTGGCGAAGCTCGCCGCCAGCGCGACGCAGATCAGATGGCGGATCATTTCGTTCCCCTGTTGGACAGCGCGATCGCCGCGCCGCGGTTCCGGAAAGCTTCCGCCAGCGCAACTATATCTTGGGTTAGTCGCCGGTGCCCGGATCCGGAGTGAAATATTTGTCGTACTTGCCGTCCTGGCCCTTGAAGTCGTCGGCGTCGGCCGGGCTGTCCTTCTTGCGCGTGATGTTGGGCCAGTCGGCCGAGAAACTGGTGTTGAGCTCAAGCCATTTCTCGAGCCCATTCTCGGTATCGGGGAGAATCGCTTCGGCCGGGCATTCGGGTTCGCACACGCCACAATCGATGCACTCGTTGGGGTTGATGACCAGCATCACCTCGCCCTCGTAGAAGCAATCGACCGGGCAGACCTCGACGCAATCCATATATTTGCATTTGATGCAGGCGTCGGTGACGACGTAGGTCATGTGTCGAGGCTCCCTTTACGCCTCGCTATTTCGCCGGGCTTACGGCGTCAATTCCCAGTTCTTCGTAGCACAAGCGCGCTTCGGCGGGCGGGCCACGGCGGTTGGGGAGTGAGAGTATCCGCAAGATACGCGCCCGATCGTTGAGCGGCAAGGCGATAACGCTGCCGACGTGAACCTCCGCACTGGGCTTTTCGACGTGTTTACCGTCGATGCGAACATGGCCGGTTTCGATCACCGTCTGGGCCAAAGTACGGCTTTTGATCAGCCGGATGCAGTAGAGGTAGCGGTCGATCCTCACTTTTTGAGTTTCGCAAGCTCCGCGAACGCATGGGATGGCGGCGAGCGGCGATCGTCGCGTTGAGGCCGGCGTCCGCGCCAGCGCCAGGCATCGCCGGCTCTGGTGAAGCCGACTTCGTTCATCAGCGCGGCAATCGCCGCTTCATCGAGGCCGACCGAGGTCGCGAAATCGAGGTCGACGGGATTGTCGCCGCCGGTGGAGCGGACCTGGCGCGCGTGGCTGGCGAGACGGTCGGCGAGATCGATACGGATCCAGCCCCGGCCCAAACGGCGGTAGGCGAGCGCGGCGCCGCGCGGGTCGGCGTCGGGGCCGAGCAGTGCCGCGCCTGCGGACGGCAAGGCTGGCAGCTTCTGGTTCGCACGGACGGCGAGCAGCGCGCCGCGCCACGATTGGGCGACGGGCTTGAGCAGCGGCACCAGATAGACGTCGAGCGGGCCGAGCCGGACCTTGAGTTTGTGCAGCGCGTGGCGGTCGGCCTGCTCGAGATGGGCGATGGCGCCGAGCATCGCCTTGCGCGGCAGCACGCCCGCCGCGTCGGACAGCATCGCCGCCATCGCCCGGACGCCGGGCGGACTGGCGGGATCGGTCGCGGTTGCAGCGAGCCGCTTGAGCGGGCGCAGATGCGCTTCGATTCTGGCGTCGAGCCAGGTTTCGAGCCGGCTGCGCAGCGCGGCACGGCTGTGCGCCGACAGGCGGTCGAGCGCGCGCGCGGTGCGCAGCGCCGGTTCGAGCAGGGAGCGACCGGGCGCGAGTCGGGCGAGGACGTGGCCCTCCCGGCCGACCGCGGGCATGCCCGCTTCGTCGACGATCAGTTCGAACGCGTCGTCGGTCGCGCTGACCAACGCATTGGCGCGGCGGTCGAGCTCGTCGCCGAGACGGCGCTCGGCCGCGGCGAGCAGCAGGCGCTTGTCGGCGAGGCGCGCGGTTGGATCGACGCGGAATTCGAAGCCGGTCAGATGGCCGATCGGCTCGGGCCCGACGCTGACCTCGCCATCGGCAGCGACCGTCACCGGCAGCGCGTCGGCGCCACGCGCGCCGATATCGCGGACAAGGACCGCGGTGCGGCGGTCGACGAAGCGCTGGGTCAGCCGCTCGTGCAGCGCGTCGCTCAACCGCGCCTCGACCTCGCGGGTGCGCTCGGCCCATTTCGCGGGGTCCTGCAGCCAGTCGGAGCGATGGGCGATGTAGGCCCAGCTGCGAATGCCGGCGAGGCGGTCGGCCAGCGCCCCGATATCGCCGCTCATATTGTCGAGCCGCGCGACTTCGGCGGCGAACCATTCGTGCGGCACGTGCCCGCCCTCGCCGATGTAGCTGTAGAGGCGGCGGACCATGCGCGCATGGTGCATCGGCCCGACCTTGCGGAAATCGGGCAGGCCGCACACCGCCCACAGCCGCCGCGCCTGATCGCGCCGCTTGGCGACGATCGCGGGGTCCTCGGCGATCAGCTTGAGCACGGCGAGGTCGATCGCTTCGGGTGCGGCGCGCAGCAACGGATCGTCGCTCTTCGCCTCGAGGCTGCGAATCAGCGCGCGGACGTCGGTGAAGTCGAGCTCGGCATTGCGCCAGTGGAGGAAATCGAGCGGGCGGAAGCGATGGTCCTCGATCGCCTCGACCTCTTCTTCGGAGAAGGCTGCGCCGCCCTCCGTGCCGAGGCCGAGCGTGCCGAACGTCCCGTCTTTCTGGTGGCGCCCGGCGCGGCCGGCAATCTGCGCCATTTCGGCGATGGTCAGGCGGCGATCGCGGCGGCCGTCGAATTTCTCGAGCCCGGCGAAGGCGACATGGCTGACGTCCATGTTGAGGCCCATGCCGATGGCGTCGGTGGCGACCAGATAATCGACCTCGCCGCGCTGGAACATCGCGACCTGGGCATTGCGCGTCGATGGGGAGAGGGCGCCCATGACGACCGCGGCGCCGCCCTTGAACCGCCGCAACATCTCGGCGAGCGCGTAGACCTGCTCGGCGGAGAAGGCGACGACCGCCGAACGCGGCGGGAGCCGCGAGAGCTTGACGCTACCGCCGTAGCGCAAGGTTGAAAAGCGCGGGCGGCTGACGATTTCGGCCTCGGGCAAAAGCTCGCGGATGATCGGTTTGAGCGTCGCGGAGCCGAGGATCAGCGTTTCTTCGCGGCCGCGGACCCGAAGCATCCGGTCGGTGAACACATGGCCGCGCTCGGGGTCGATGCCGAGTTGGGCCTCGTCAATCGCGGCAAAGGCGAAGTCGCGCTGGAACTCGCCGTCGTGGTGGCTCTGGCCGGACGGCACGGGCATGCTTTCGGCGGTGCACAGGAAATAGCGCGCGGTCGGGGGGACGATGCGTTCCTCGCCGGTCAGCAGCGCGACCTGCTTGTCGCCCTTGATGGCGACGACGCGGTCATAGACTTCGCGCGCGAGCAATCGCAGCGGAAAGCCGATGACCCCGGACGAGTGGCCGCACATCCGCTCGATCGCAAGATAGGTCTTGCCGGTGTTGGTCGGGCCGAGAATGGCCCGAACCGGAGCGTCTGAACGCGGCGCCATATCTGCGAATGTGGCATCGCGCGCGCCGAACGCAAGCGGACTTCGACGAGTGGATTTTAGGGGCGTCTTAACCTTGTTTTGCCAGAGCGGTGGTCGTGTTGATGGCTCAACCCAGGATTACTCCGGGCTTCGGTAATAAAGCGAGGGGCGCGCGCGCGCTGTCGCTGGGGATGCCGCGCATCGGGTGGAAGACCGCTGGCCTGTTTGCCTTGCTGTGCAGCGGCGTGGCGATGGCGTCGCTGCCCAAGCCCCGTGCGTTGCGCAGCGATGGGCAGCGCCAGTGGCAGGCGCTGGCGATCTCACCTTTGGCCAATGGCGGCGATACCGGCATGCGCATGGCGCCAGCCGAGGCCGCCGAGCCGATCGAATTCGCGCCGGCGCGCGCGGCCGCGCCGATTGTCGCGCCCGAGCCCAAGCCCGCGCCGGTAGCCGCTGGTCCATTGCGCATCCGCGGCCGCGTCGGCGACGGTTTGTACTGGTCGCTGCGCGCGGCGGGGGCGAGCCCCGAGGTCGCAGCCCAATATCTCGCGGCGCTGGCGACCGAGATCGACGTCGGCGGCGACGTGTCGTCGGGCGACCAATTCGACATGGTGCTGAACGGCCAGGGCGGAACCCTGCTTTACGCGGGGCTCGATCGCGGCGCCGAGCCCGACCTGCAATTGGTGCGGTGGGGCGCGAACGGGCGGAGCCAATGGGTCGACGCAGCCAATGCCGAGCGCCCGGCGGCGCCGGTTGAATCCGGCCTGAGGATGCCTGCCGCTGGGCCGATCACCTCCTATTTCGGCAATCGTTATCACCCGATCCTGCATTTCACCCGGTTCCACGCCGGGGTCGACATCGGCGCCGGCTGGGGCAGCCCGATCGTTGCCGCCGCCGATGGTCAGGTCATCGCCGCGGGTTGGGCCGGAGGTTACGGCCGCGAGGTCCGTATCGGTCATCCCGGCGGCCTGATGACCGTATACGGCCACATGAGCGGGATCGTCGCGTCCGAGGGGAGTTTCGTCCATGCCGGGCAGCTGATCGGCTACGTCGGCTCATCCGGCCTTTCGACCGGCCCGCATTTGCATTTCGAAGTGCGCCGGGGCGGCGTGCCGGTCAATCCGCTCGCGGTCCGCTTCACCAGCGTTCAGGTCGCCGACGCCGGCCTGTCGAACGCGGTTAAGGCGCGGCTGAGAACGTTGCTCGGCGTCGGCGTGAAGCGGGGCTGAGTTCGCCCGCTTCGGCGGGACTGCCATTAACTTTGCATCTACGCTATATTGCGCGCGCGCCCTGCGTTTCGTTTGTGGGTCGGCGGTGTCGCCGTCAGGTTGTCGGTCTCCTTCTCGGAACGGGAGCCTACAATGATCGAAGAGAAGCTCGTCGATGCCAGCGCGGCCGTCCCGGCCAGCGAAGCGCCCGAAACCCTGATCTCGTGGGAGAGCCAGTCATGCGACGCGCTCCGGGCAATCGCCAGCCGCGGCGCACACGGCGGCGAACTCTATTTTGCCGCGGTCAAGGAGCTGGAGCGCCGCGCGCACGACACGGAAACCGCCATCGAAGATCAGCAGAACGAAATCGCGGCATGGCGGCGAGGTCAGATCTGGTGGTTGGCCGTGCTCATCGCGGCGATCAGCACGGCAATAATCGCGCGCGTCCTGAGCTATTAGGGCCGCAGAGCCTTTTAACGCCCGTGCCCGCGCCAGCGCTTGATCGTGCGCTGGATGATGCCGGCTTCGTCACCGGTCTCGCGCCACAGGCGGGCGAAGCTCGGGTCGGACGAGGCCGGGCGCTTTTCCGGCTCGAGATCGTCGAACCGCACGCGGATCGGGATCGCAACACCTTCACCGCAGACAATGCATTCGCGGTTACGCAGAGCGGGAATCGCGTCGAGGAAGCCGCGCGCGCCTTCGGGCATGGCCGCCCGCACGCACGCCTGATCTCGGTCGTTGTTCAAGCGCATGGCGATGATCGTGCCGCACTGCGACAGTACGCCTTCGGCCAAATCCGACGGACGCTGCGTGATCAAGCCGAGGCTGACGCCGTATTTACGGCCTTCCTTGGCGATCCGCTCGAGGATCTTGCGCACCGCCTGGCCGTTCGCATTCTCGTCCTTGGGAACGTAGCGGTGGGCCTCTTCGCACACCAATAGCAGCGGGCGCTGGGCCTCGGTCCGCGACCAGATCGCATAGTCGAACACCATGCGGGCGAGTACCGACACCACGACCGAGGTGATTTCGGACGGAACGCCCGACACGTCGACGATCGAGATCGGCTTGCCCTGGCTCGGCAGGCGGAACATCTTGGCGATCAGGGCCGGCATCGTGTCCGACACCAGCATACCCGAGAACATGAAGGTGTAGCGCGGGTCGGCGCGAAGCTCGTCGAGCTTGGTCTTGAGGCGCTGATAGGGAAGCGTGTCGCCGGCCCGTTCGAGCTTGCCCATTTCGTTGACGACGATGCCGCTCAGATCGGCCATGGTACGCGCGGCCAGCAGGCACTTGGCGAGAATGTCGGCGTCGCGCTGGCGCTCGGCGTCATGGGTCGTCAGCATCACTTCGCAATGCTCTTCGAAATTCATCAGCCAATAGGGCAGCTGGAGGTTGTCGACGTTGAACAATTCGCCGCAGCCCTTGAACGCGGCCGAATATTCGCCGTGCGGGTCGATCATCACGATGTGACCCTCGGGCGACAGCTCCGAGATACGATGGAGAATGAGCGAGACCGAGGTCGATTTACCGGTACCAGTCGATCCCAGCACCGCGAAGTGCTTGCCGAGCATCGGGTCGACATAGAGCGCGCCGCGGATGTCGTCGGTCGGGTAGACGGTGCCTATCTCGATATGCGGTTCGTCGCTCGCGGCGAAGATTGAACGAAGATCATCGGTGGTGACCGGATGAACGTCGCAGCCGGGGATCGGATAGCGGGTCACACCGCGGCGGAAATGGCTCATTTTGCCGGCGGCGTCGCGGCTGCCCTCACCGAGAAAGTCGACGTGGGCGATGATTTCGCCGCCCTCATCGGCGCGCATGGTGCGCACGTTCGCGATCAGCCAGGCGTTGCCGACGATCATCTTGACCTGGCTGCCGACTTGACCGGACATCGCGACCGACGGATCGGAATGCGACTGAAGCTCCCCTAGGTGCTTCGCGTCCATGCAGATCGCCGAGCCCGAGCCCGCGATTTCGAGCACCTTGCCGATCGGCGCGAGCACTTGGCCCTTCGCAGTCGCGGCGGTTGGGGCCTGACCCTCCTCGGCAAAGCTGTTCACTTCGTCGAGAAACTGACGCAGGTTCGGCTGATCGTTCATATTGTCCGCTACCTCACTGACATTCGTGTCAGGCGTCATACCGACGAGCGGTTAAAATTGGCTTAGGCTTAGAAGCGGCGGCGGAAGAAGGCGGCGGCCGCCCAGCCGAGCCCGAGCGAAAGCAACACCGCGGCGAGGCCGTACAATCCCTCATGGCGCCGCGCCGCCAACGCCACATAGCGTTCGAACCCGGACTTGTTGATTTCGATGTCCTTGGTCGCCACGGCCAGCACCCGCCCGCGGTCGACCAGGAAAGTCTCGGCGGTGTAGGTCCCGACCGGAACCTGGCTGGGAATGGTGATCGTCGCCCGGTAGAGGACGCCGCCGCTGATTTCGACCCCTTGCGGATTTTCCGAATAGAGGCCGTGCCGCTTGCGCAAATCGAGCAGCCCGGCTTCGAACCGGCGTTCCTTCTCTGGTAGCGCGCCACCGCCCGGCGAGAGCTGCAGATTGTGCAGGCCCATTTCGTAGATCGCCGCGGTGCGGTCATCGACCAGCTGGGAAATTGGCCGCGACGAGGCCACCGCATAGAATGATGGTGCCGACCGGAACCGGTCGGAATCCGCATTCATCCAGATGCCCGCGATCTTCTGCTTTTCGCGCACCAGGATCGGCTGGACCGGACCGCGCAGCACGACGACGATATCGGCGGCGCGTGGCGGCGGCCTGCCGCCGGGATAGACGATCGCCCCGAACAGCAGCAGCTGGGCCCCGGTGAAGCTGTAGCGGATCTCGACCTTGCGCGCGGAAATGTCGGGGACGAGGACCGGCTTGTCCGCGGCGATCAGCAACGGCGCGACGGCCAGCACCAGAAGCGAAATGCGACGTCGGCTCACAGGAATTCGATCGAATAGACTTCGTCCGGGCGCCAGGCGAGGCCGAGCGCCATGCGCAGCGCGACGAGCAGAATGATGATCGCGAGACCGAAGCGGAGGAGGTCGGGCTTCACCCGCGTGGCGAGCATCGCGCCATATTGTGCGCCAATCACGCCGCCGATCAGGAGCAGACCGGCAAGCACGATATCGACCGAGCGCGTGGTCAGCGCATGAACCATGGTCGTCGCCGCGGTGATCGCCAGAATCATCACAAGGCTGGTCCCGATGACCACCCGCGCCGCCATCCCGAACAGATAGATCATCGCCGGCACGAGGATGAACCCGCCGCCGATCCCGAGCAGCAGCGTCAGCATTCCGGCAACGAAGCCGAGCGCGAGTGGGGCAAGCGGGGAAAGATACAGGCCCGAACTGTAAAAGCGCCAGCGCAAGGGCAGCGCGGCGACCCAGCGATTGTGCCGCCGCGGCGCCTGCGCCGCGGGCTTGAGCCCAAGATAGCCGAGCGCGACCAGCGCGTCCTTGAGCATCAAAATGCCGATCCAGCCGAGGATGAAGACGTAAAGGGCGCCGATAACGAGGTCGATTTTGCCGGTGGTCTGGAGGAACCGGAACAGCGCGGCCCCGGCCAGCGAACCGAACAGGCCGCCGACGATCATCACCCCGCCCATTTTGAGGTCGACTCCGCCGCGACGCATGTGGACCATCACGCCCGACACGCTGGCGCCCGTGATCTGGGTCGCGGCCGAGGCTACCGCAACGGTCGGCGGGATGCCGTAGAAGATCAGCAGCGGGGTGGTGAGGAAGCCGCCGCCGACCCCGAACATGCCCGACAGCAACCCGACCACAAAGCCGAGCAGGATCATGAACAGCGCGTTGACCGACTGGCCGGCGATCGGGAGGTAAATATCCATGGTTCGCGGCGAAGGACTAGCGGCAAAACGCAGCCATGGCCAAGCCGCGACTAGAAGTCGCCGGCGAGGGTCAGGACGGGGCCGGAGCCGGGCTCGGCATTGCCGGCGAGCCAGCCCGCCGACTCAGCGGACGAGGGAGCGAGGTCAACTAAGCGGGGGCATTGGGCTGTCGAAGGAATACAAGCGAGTAAGATAATCGGACATCAGGGTTCGGCCTTTGGGAGTGAGGCGGACGATTTGGCGCCTGGCGTCCGTCCCACTCGGACCCCCGCTCGATCAAGTTTTCGTCCCTTAAGATCTGCTGCCAGCGGAGTGCGGTTGTCAGGGCAACACCCGATGCGTGACAGAGCCCAGTGACGCTCAGCATCTCGCCACGCGCGGGCATGTGGAACAATGCGAGCAGCTTATCCCAGGCGGGCTCACCGAACAGCTTAGGTTCCAGATGTTTTTCTCGCGTACGTCGCGCCTCATAGATTCGACATGCTAGCCAACGGAGCTCCTTGCTCGTGGGCGAAAATTGCCTTTGCTTGCGCAGGGCCTTGGCTGTGAAACCTACCGTCTCGTCGAACTGTAGTTGCAGACTGATCTGCAGGTAAACGTCGCCGGTAAGAAAATCCTGTGAATCCGTCGCATCGCACGGGGATTCTATATTGTTATAGCGAGACAAATGCGCGGTTTCCATCATGCCACTTGGGCGACTTAAGGCGAACCGAGCGATGCATTTACTATTCGGAACAATCTGAACTCGCAAGTGCAACCGTTTCCGATATGGATTGCTACGAATTGGATTGTTATTGACGTAAATTCAGAAGAAGTAATCGACTAAAACCAGTTAGGAATTGGGCTCATTCGGTCACGGACTTCCGCTGGCCACGTGCCGGTCTGCCAACGCTGTGGTGCCGTCGAGCAATTTTGCGCGGCGGATGCAGCAAGTTTCAACAAGCGTGGTCCTTCCAGTACCCACGCCACCGCACTGCACCGCCCACACGAACAACGGCGCAGGACAGATCGCCGACAACAGGTGAAGTGCACCAAGCTGCGGTTCGCGATCCACCGGCGGATCCGTCCGAACGACAAGTCATTGTTGCCGAACGGACGATTATGTGCCCTGATGGTCGAACGCCGCGAGAGCCGCCAAGCAGGCGGACTAATCGGTCGCGCGCCTCGACGGGCGCAACTGATGGGCATGGTTGGTTGGGTCGACAAGTGCCATCCATTTCGCGGGCAGCGACGCCAGCTATTCGGACCTTCGGTCCCTCCGCGCACCAAATCGGCCCATCGCCATCCCAAACGGCAACTGGTGTGCAGGCAAAGGTTGCTCCGGAGGCGACAACCTGGGCCATGAATTCAAGTATCACGCTGTGACGGGCTTTCGGGCCATCGCGCCTTCGATGCGGTCTCTAAGCGCCTGAACCTCACGGCCGTCCCGAGTGACGAAGGCTTGGGCTTCTGATGAAGAAGTCATGAGGAACAGTTGATATTCCACGATCTGGGTCTTCTGCCACGCCTTGTAGGCGAAGAAGCCGAACAAACCGGCGAGCAGCACCATGACCAGTGCGCCACTGGTGTTGGCAGTTAGTTGACTGAGCCCGCTTAGGAAGCAGATGATTGCAAGGATGCCGCATGCGAACATGGGGCCCTCGCCGAATGGCTTGCGAGCGCGCACCTCTACACTGTTGATCTTGTTGATGGCGTAGCTCTTGTTCCCAAAGCGAGCAAAGTCGTCGTCGACTGAAACAGTCGTACCTAGCTGCATCTTGCTTCCTTCGCTTTCACTCGCAGCCCACCCCATCGCCATCTCGGTCCAGGTGTCGGCCGTAACCGGGGTCACCAGCGCGCACCGGCGCCGCGCCGGCGGCGCGCGCCTGTGCACAATTCGCGAACTCGCGACGGGAGTTCGAGGAAACGGCGCGCAGCGCACTCGACGCGGAAGCCGAGGGCCCGCGGTGGCAATGATATCCGCCTGTCTTGCGATTGTTATGGCAGCCCTCGGCGTTAAGGCCACCGGGATGCGCTACGACTGGAACGGCCGGCAGGCTTAGGCCGAATGCCCAACCAAAGAACAGAAACGCATGAAGACGCATGAGAGGTGCTTAATTACCGTCGTCGTCGCCGTCATTTGATGAGCAAAGATAGGTGCAGCTTGTCGACGTCTTCGGCTTGGAAAGGGTTGAGCCATAACCGCTGGAGCTATTCGAGTAGGGATCCTTGGTCCCTACCTTACCCGTGTACGGATTGACGTTGCCTCTCGTGGAATAGTTGTCGAACGTCGTATTGTTTGGGCTCGATCGATAATAGGGCGCGACGTAGGTGCCGTTCTTGTTGACGTAGCCTTTGACGCGAACCTGCGCTGACACAGAGGGCACAATCAGTGCCGATGCGACCAACGCCAACATTAGCTTCTTCATCACGATCCTTTCGCCGGGTGTACTCCTCCCGGAAACGGCGATTTGGCGCGGCAGAGTTTAACTGAAAGTAAATTAAGCACAATCGTTGGATTTGGGACACGCAGAGCGGACGTGGGGCCTCAAGATGGCACAGCCCAATTGAGCGCGCTAGGAGATGGGCGTGAGCTTATCTCTTCGCATCGTCCTAGTGATGACGTTGACTTGCCCAGCGGTGGCGCTGGCGAAGGGCGCGATCGTCTACGCGGGCGGGAGCTGGGCGGCGATCGACCGCGGCGGCGCGTGTGTCGCGCTCGGTCGCTCGGCGCGGATTGCCGCCAAAGGCAAAGTCCAGGCGACCGCCGGCTTCAGCTTCGCCCGCGACCGGCGACAGTGGGGCGAATTCCATGCGCGATTGCCGCGCATGCCGCGGCCGGGATCGAGCGTGATCCTGACGGTCGGCAAACAGCCGTTCCTGCTCGCCGCGCGCGGTAACTGGGCGTGGAGCCGGGGGCCACTGCAGGAGCAGGCAATCATCGCCGCGGTGCGGAGCGCCAGCGGAATGCGGGTCGAGGCGCGCGATCTGGCCGGCCAACGGTTCAGCGATCCTTACGCGCTCGACGGCGCGCCGACCGCGATCGACGCCGCCGCGGCGTGTGCTGGCAAGGTCAAGTGACGGCCTTACGCTCGCGCTTGCGCCGCTGAAAATGGCTGAGCACTTCCTCGTGGGTGAAGGTCCGACCCTCGTCGACACTCTTGAGGGCATCAAGCGTGAGTTCGTAGCGTAGTTCTTCCTCGGCCAACCATTCGGTGAGAGCCTGACGAACTATCCAGCTCTTCGTGCGATCAATCCGCTCGGCGATCACGTCCAACCGAGACACCAACTCGGCAGGCAGGTTGGCGGTAACCACTCGTGCGTCGTGTGCCACTCGGTCATCCACCGGCAATCACTGATAAGCCAAAGCGCTGCGCTGGCAAAATCGGCTGAGCCCAACTAGATAGGCGCTTCGCCATGAGTGCCGACACCAGCTTGATGCCGATTCCCGGCCCGATCGACCCCGTGCCCGTTCCGCGGGCCGCGCTGGCGCGCGCCGACGGCAAGGCCGAGTTGGTCGGGCTCAGTAAGGATCAGATCCGCGCCGAAATCGAGGCTGCAGGGCTCGAGCCGAAGCAGGCCAAGCTCCGCGCCAAGCAGATCTGGCACTGGATCTACAACCGCGGCGCGACCGATTTCGCGATCATGAGCGACATCGCCAAGGCGCAGCATCCGTGGCTCGCCGAGCGCTTCACGATCGCCCGGCCCGAAGTGGTCGAAGCGCAGGTGTCGACCGACGGTACGCGCAAATGGCTGCTGAAAACGCACGACGGGCATGAGTTCGAAATGGTGTTCATCCCCGACGCCGACCGCGGGACGTTGTGCGTGTCGAGCCAGGTCGGGTGCACGCTGAATTGCCGTTTCTGCCACACGGGCACGATGCAACTGGTGCGCAACCTCGAGGCCGGCGAGATCGTCGGCCAGGTGATGCTTGCCCGCGATGCGCTCGGCGAGTGGCCGTCCCAGCCCGAAGGGCGGATGCTGACCAACATCGTGATGATGGGCATGGGCGAGCCGCTGTATAATTTCGACAATGTCCGCGATGCGCTGAAGATCGTCATGGACGGCGACGGGCTGGGCCTGTCGCGGCGCCGGATTACGCTGTCGACCTCGGGCGTGGTGCCGATGATGGCCCGCGCGGGGGCGGAGATCGGGGTCAATCTCGCGGTCTCGCTGCACGCGGTGACCAAGGCCATTCGCGACGAGATTGTGCCCCTCAACCGCAAGTACGGGATCGAGCAATTGCTCGAAGCATGCGCGGCCTATCCGGGCGCAAACAATGCGCGGCGGATCACGTTCGAATATGTGATGCTCAAGGATAAAAACGACAGCGACGCCGACGCGCGCGAGCTGGTTCGGCTGATCCGCCGTTACAAGCTCCCGGCCAAGGTCAATCTGATCCCGTTCAACCCCTGGCCCGGCGCGGCTTACGAATGTTCGGAACCCGAACGGATCCGGGCGTTTTCCAATATCGTGTTCGAAGCCGGGATTTCGGCGCCGGTGAGAACTCCGCGCGGCCGCGACATTGACGCGGCGTGCGGGCAGCTGAAGACTGCGGCCGAGAAGAAACGCAAGGTCCACGCCGCGGCGTAAAGGAGGTGTGCGGATGTCGCTGATCGGCAAGCTGGTCGACAAACTGCTGACCAAGGGCAGCATCACGCTTAAGCGGCCGGGCAAGCAACCGCACATCTACGGCCCCGGCGGCGACAAGCACCTCACGATCCGCTTCACCGACCGCAAGGTCGCGTTCGATATCATCCGCAATCCGCGGCTCGGCGTCGGCGAGGCCTATATGGATGGGCGCCTGATCATCGAGGACGGCACGATCCTCGACCTGCTCGAGCTGATCGTTGGGTCCAACCGGTGGGAGGATAAGGGCGAGGGGCGCGCCGCGCTGAGCAAAGGCAAGAGCCGCTTGCGCCGCTTCTTCCGCCGCAACAATCCGGTGCGCTCGCGCCGCAACGTCGCGCACCATTACGACCTCAAGGATGAGCTGTACGAACTCTTCCTCGATGACGACAAGCAATACAGCTGCGCCTATTTCACTGACCCCAACAACAGCCTCGAACAAGCGCAGGCCGACAAGAAGGCGCACATCGCCGCCAAGCTTGCGCTCGAGCCCGGAATGCGCGTGCTCGACATCGGCTCCGGCTGGGGCGGGATGGCGCTCTACCTGCATCAGGTCGCCGGGGTCGACGTGCTCGGAGTCACGCTATCCGAACGCCAGCTCGCGGTCGCGCGTGAGCGCGCCGCGGCCGCGGGTGTGTCCGATCATGTGAAGTTCGAGCTGATCGACTACCGCCATCTCGAGCAGCGCTTCGACCGGATCGTTTCGGTCGGCATGTTCGAGCATGTCGGCGCGAGGCATTACGACGAATTCTTCGCCAAGTGCCGCGAGCTGCTCGAGCCCGACGGCGTCATGCTCCTGCACACGATCGGCAAGCTTGGCGAAATATCGAAGGGCCCCGACCCGTTCACCGATAAACATATCTTCCCCGGCTATCATTTGCCGTCGCTGAGCCAGATGAGCGAGGCGAGCGAGGGCGTCCGGCTGATCTCGAGCGACGTCGAGAATCTGCGCCTCCATTATGGGCTGACGCTGCGCCATTGGCTCGAGCGCGCGCTGAAGGCGCGCAAGCTGATCGAGGCGATGTACGACGAGCGCTTTTTCCGCATGTGGGAATTCTATCTCGCCGGCGGGATCGTGATGTTCGAGAGCGGCGCCGCCTGCAATTACCAGGTGCAGTACGTTCGCGACCGCCGCGCATTGCCGATCGCGCGCGATTACATGTTCGAAGCCGAGCAGCGCTATCGCCGGCTGGCCGCCGAGCCGCCGGTCGCGAGAAAGCCGCGAGCTGCGTCGCGCCGCAAGGCGCTGGAGGCTAGCGCCGCCTGATCATTGCCCCCTGAGCTCCGCGACGAGCGCCGGCGCCGGATAGATTTTCTCGAGCGCTTCCTCGATCGCGTCGGTCGACACCACCACGGTCCGGTTGTTCGACCCGTCATAGCCGTAATTGCCGGCGAGGCTGTGGATGTTGCCGTCGAACGCCGCGCCGATCACCGCGCCGGATTTGTCGATCACCGGTGAGCCTGAATTGCCGCCGATGATGTCGTTGGTGGTGACGAAGTCATAGACCGTGTTCGGGTCGATCTTGCTCCGCGCGGTCACGAACTTGCTCGGCAGGTCGAACGGGTCAGCTCCGGTCGCGCGGTCGTAGGTCCCGCCGAGCAAGGTCACCTGCGGCACCGGCCGGCCGCGCTCGATCCAGCCGACGACCTTGCCGTAGCTGATCCGCAGCGTGAAGGTCGCATCGGGATAGAGCGTGTCGCCGTAGGCGGCGAAGCGCGCATCGGCGAGCTTGGCCTGCGCCGCGGTCACCGGCCCCTGATAGAGTTCGTCGACCTGATCCTGGAGATGGCGATAGCGGGCGTCGAGCCGGCGGGCGTAAAGGATCATCGGATCCTTCGACGCGTCGATCGCCGCCTTGCCGCCGGTCCACAACGCCTTGCGGTAGGCCGGATCGGCCAGCCGCGTTCCGGTAACGAGACGGTGTGCCAGCGCCTCGGGCGATTCCTTGCCGAGCAGCAACTTGGTGTCGTTGTCGTCGGCCCCGAGATATTCGCGCGCCTTGCTCAGGCTCCATTCGAGCTCGAGCTCGTCGAGCCATGGATAAATCGGCTGCGCATCGAGGACCTGCTTTTCGACCAACGGCAAAGCGCTGTCGCTGTAGCCGGGAAGCCGGTCGCCGTTGGGCTTGGTCCGCTCCTCCGCCGCGCGCACCAGCCGCGCGGCATAGGAGTAAAGGTCGCCCTGCGGCTGGATGTAGCGCGATGCCAAATAGAGCTGGCGATAGGCTGCCGTCGCTTTCGCAATGTCGGTCCATGGATCGCCGATCGCGGCGTTGCCCTGGCTCTCGGCACGGAGGTCGGCCTCGGCTTGCGCCAGGCGGCCCATGAAGGCGGGATCGTTGAACGCCTTGACCCGGCCAATGTAGACCTTGAGGCTATTCTCGACGCCATCGAGCTCTTCCTTGCCCTCGCGAGCCCGCGCCGGGCTCAGCTGCATCGCCGAGATCAGCCGTCCGCGCAGCTCCGAATAGGTGGTGGCGTTGATCGGCGCGACGACTTCCTTCTGGAAAGCGAGCTGATCCTGGGTCAGCAGGCGCTGGGTCGAGCCAGGGTTGCCGACGACGAATGTCGCCTCGCCCTCGACCGGCGGTCGCGGCGACCAGGCGAGATGCTGCGGCGTCGCCACCGGCTGACCATTCTCGTAGGCGCGCAGGAACGCGGCATCGAGCGCGTAGCGCGGGAAGTTGAAATTGTCGGGGTCGCCGCCGAACTGCGGCGCCTTCGCCTCGGGCGCCCAGACGATCCGGACGTCGCTATATTTGTGATAGGTGTAGAGCTTGTATTGCCCGCCGCCGTAGAGCGTCACCACCTGGCAGCGCGTAACTTTGGTGTCGGGGCAGCCGGCGCTTTCGATCTGTGCGATGGCCGCGGTCTTGGCCTTGACCGCGGCGAGCCCGGTGCCAGAGCCGATCGCGCCTTTGACGTCGCCGGTGACATCGCGGATCGCGGTGACCACCTCGGCCTGCTGGCCCGGGCACAATTTCTCGTCGGCGCGCGCGGCGGCGGTAAAGCCGTTATCGACATAGTCGAGCTTGGCGGTCGATACGTCCTGAAGACAGCCGGCGACGCAGTGATGGTTGGTGAGGATCAGGCCGTTGCCCGAAACGAAGCTCGCTGAGCATCCGCCGGTCAGCCGAACTGCGGCGGAGCGGACCTTGTCGAGCCACGCCTGATCGGGCGCCCAACCATAATCGGCCTTCATCTTCGCGGCCGGGAAGGCATCGATCGTCCACATGCCCTCATCGGCGCGGGCGGCGGTCAAGGGCAGTGCCGCGACCGCGGCGAACGCAACAATTTTCGAAAGGCGCATGGTCGATCTCTCCCAACGGGAAGCGCGGCACGAAACATGAAAAAAGGCCCGGCGCAAGCGTCGAGCCTTTCGTTCGAAGGACTGAGCAGAGGCTCAGGCGGGTTTGTCGCGCCCGGCCTTCATATGCCGATGCATCTGCATCCGTTCCCCGGGCGTCAGCGTTCCGTCGTGATTGGCATCGGCCGCGTCGAAATGCTGGACCGCGGCGTTGGTCATTTCCTCAAGCGACACGCGGCCGTCGTGGTTGGCGTCGGCGCTTTCGAACATGCGGCCATGCATCCCGCTCATGTCGTGCATGCGCATGATCTTGACGTGCGGCTCGCCGGGTCCGCCGTCGACCTCGACCGGCGCATCGCCGTCACCGGGCTCGTCGCCATCGCGCATTACGATCACATGACGTTCCTTGATCTTCGGCTGTGCGGCCATGAATTCCTGGCGGGTGATCGAGCCGTCCTTGTTGGTGTCGAGCTTGTCGAACATCGCGCCGCGGTCCGGATGGGGCAAGTCGCCATCGGCCATGTGCCTGGCGATCTTCTCATGCATGTCGCCGGCCAAGACGTGATGCGCCGCCTCGGCTTCCTGCTTGGTGACGTAGCCGTCCTTATTGGTGTCGAGTTTGCCGAACATCTCGCGCACGTGGGCGACCATGTCGTTGCGGGTCTCGGCCTTCATCGGCATGCGAAAGATGCGGGTTTCGATCTTCGGTCCCGGCGCGGTTCCTTCGGCAACCCCCGGCGGGGCCGGCGGGGCCGGTTGCGCCACGGCTGGAACGATCGCGACGATGGCGGCCGCAGCAGCGCCGACCAAAAACATGTTTCTCATGATTGTGCCCTCCCTGTGGGAAATCCGAAATTAAGAGCGCAAAGCTGTATGCCGGTTGAATGCACGGCGGGTCATTGGCATGGCCGCGGCCGACCGCGGGGTGATTGAGGGGCATGACGCAAACGCAAGGTTCGGCTGAACGGGGGGCGTCGACACAGCCGCCGCCGTGGTGGGAGTCGCGTTGGCTGGCGGTCGCGTTGATCGTCCTGTCGGCGGTCCCGTTGCTGTATCTCGAGCTCGATCTGAAGCATTCGGCGACGCTGCAGCAATATTACGGTTATCACTGGGCGGCGATCGGCAATCTCGGCGTCGACCTGCTGGTCAAGGTGCTCGGGCCGCTTGTCGGGCTCGAGCTTGCGGTCAAGCTGATCATCCTGGCCATCCCGCCGCTGACCGTGGCCGGGTTCCTGTGGGTTGCGCGCGAGGTGCATGGGCGGGTCCCGCCGACCGCCTGGTTCGCGATTCCCTTCGTCTATGGCCACCCGCTCTTGTTCGGCTTCGTCAATTTCGCGCTGTCGATGGCGCTGGCGTTTCTTGCCTTCGGGCTGTGGTTACGGCTCGGGCGCCTTGGCAAACGGCGGCTGCGCGAATTGGTGTTCGTGCCGATTTCGCTGATCGTCTTCTTCACTCACGCTTATGGTTGGGGGGCGCTCGGCCTGCTGTGTTTTTCGGCCGAGGCGGTGCGCCAACACGACCGCGGCATCGGCTGGGTGAAAGCCGGAAGCATCGCTGCGTTGCAGGCGTCGGTGATGCTCCTGCCGCTGCTCGCCATGGTGATTTGGCGCAGCGAAACCCACGGCAGCGAGACCGCCGACTGGTTCAATTGGAACGCCAAGATGGTGTGGCTCAAGACCGCGCTGCGCGATCGCTGGCACTGGTTCGACCTCGGCTCGCTGGCCGCGATCGGGCTGGTCCTGCTGGAAGCGCTGCGCAACCCGCGGCTGACCTTTTCGCGCAACCTCGCATTCTCGGCGCTGGTGCTGATCGCCGGCTTCCTGCTGCTGCCGCGGATAATCTTCGGCTCGGCCTATGCGGACATGCGGCTGGTGCCCTATTTCATTGCCGTGCTGCTGCTCGCGGTTCGCTTTCGCGGCGAGATCCCCCGGCGTTTCGGCCAGGGACTTGCGGTGCTCGCATTGACATTCGTCATCGTCCGACTGGGGTCCAACACGATCAGCCTCGGCATGTCGGCGAGGGACCAGGCGGTGAAGCTTCACGCCCTCGACCATATCGAACCGGGCGCCCGCGTCGTTTCGTTCGTCGGACTGCGCTGCGGACTGGTTTGGGAGCTTTCGCGCAACAGCCATCTGGGCGCGATGGTGATCGTTCGCCGTGAGGGCTTTTCGAACGAACAATGGCTGATGGACGGGCTCAATCAGCTGGAAATCAAATATCGGACGCCGGGCGTGTATGCTTACGATCCCTCCGAGGTCGTGCGGCCGAACCAGTGTCCCGACAGCCTTCACCACGCGATCGATGTGGCGCTAGGGCATTTGCCGCACGAGGCCTTCGATTATGTCTGGCTGATTGACGCGCCGCCATTCGATCCGCAGCTGGCCCAGGGGATGACGCTCGTCTGGTCGGCAACCGGGACCGCGCTCTACCGGATCAATCGGGACGGCGCAGGATCGCCACCAGCGACACCCCGAACGGCATCGGCACCCGCCCGATAAGCCAGCGTTCGAGTCCGAAGACGGTGCGCAGCAGGGCATTGACCGGTTGCGGTGGCATTGCGTCGTCGGCGCTTTCGCGGCCGGTCGCCTTGCCGACCAGGCGCGCCGCCGCGATCGGCGGAAACAGCAGGCTGTTGAACGGGCTCAGCAGGTCGATCGCGAAACCGGTGTGACGCGCCAAAGCGGCGAGTTCGCGCTTGCGGTAGCGGCGATGGTGGTGGTGCGCCGCGTCGTGCGCCGTCCACATCCACGGGTTGGCCGGCACGGTGACGACCAGCCGCCCGCCCGGTTTCAACCGCGCACGAATCGCCGTCAGCGACGCCTCGTCGTCGGCGACATGTTCGAGAACATCGAGCAGGGCGATGAGATCGAAGGTGTCGGCCGCGAACATCGACAGATCGGGCAGGGCAGCGCTGAGCACCGTTCGGCCGAGCCGCTCCGTTGCGATGCCGCGCGCGGTCGCGTCGAGCTCGGTCGCCTCGACATGCCCGAACTGGCCGAGCATGGCGAGATTGTGCCCGGTCCCGCATCCGACTTCGAGGATGCGCGCACCCTCGGGCGGGCGGATCTCGCGGCGGATCAGTTCGGCGAGGATATGCCGGCGAGCGACGAACCACCAATGTTCGGCGTCGAGCGCGGCCATGCGCGCGAACACCTGCGCTTCCACTACTCCTCGCCCCCGATGCGGTCGCGAATGACGTACAGCGGGCGCGCCTTGGCCTCGACCAGGATGCGCCCGACATATTCGCCGAGCACGCCGAGCGAGAACAATTGCAGCCCGCCGAGGAACAGCACGGCGACCATTAGCGAGGCATAACCAGGCACCTGCACGCCGAACGCCAGGGTCCGCACGACGACGACCACCGCATAACCGATCGCGAGCAGCGCGACGCCGCCGCCGAGATAGCTCCAGACGCGCAGCGGGACGGTCGAGGCGGAGGTGATCCCGTCGAGCGCGAAAGTCCACAGCTTCCAATAGCTGAACTTGCTGCTGCCCACGGCGCGCGGGACGCGGCTGTAAGCGACCGAAGTCTGGCGAAAGCCGGCCCAGGCGAACAGGCCCTTCATGAAGCGGTTGCGCTCGCGCAGCTCGCGGATGACGTCGACGACCTTGCGGTCGAGCAGCCGGAAATCGCCGGCATGCTCGGGGATCTTGTCGTCGCTGAGCCAATTGTGCGCGCGATAATAAAGGTCGGCGGTAAGCCGCTTGGGCAGGCTGTCGCTCTCGCGGTTGGTGCGCACGCCGTAGACGATGTCGAAGCCTTCGCGCCATTGGGCGACCATGTCGGCAAGCACCTCGGGCGGGTCCTGAAGATCGACATCCATCGGCACGACCGCGTCGCCCGCGGCATGGTCGAGGCCCGCCGACAGCGCCGCTTCCTTGCCGAAATTGCGCGAGAAGGAAATCGCGCGCACGCGCCCGTCCACGGCATGTGCGGCGCGGATCGCGCTGAGCGTGCCGTCGCTGCTGCCGTCGTCGATGAACAGGATTTCAAAGTCGGTCGGGCCGGCCCCAACGGTACGCTCGAGAATCGGAACGACGCGCGCGACGAACGGAGCAATCCCGCCTTCCTCGTCCTTGACCGGGACGATCACCGAGAGGGCGACGCGGCTCACGAGAATACCCATTTGCGGTGCAGCGCAAAGGTCACCCACGGGGTCACCAGTATGAACGGGACGATCGGCCACCAGGTCGGCCCGCCGAGCTGCTTGACCAGCAGCCAGACAATCGCCTGGTTCAGCGCGAAGCCGATCAAATTGACGAGGAGGAACCTCGTCGCGCGAATATGCACCTGGTCGCGACCGCCGTGGCCGCGGAAGCTGAATGCGCCGTGGGTGAGATAGCTGATCGCGGTAAAGACGATGAAGACGATGGCGAGAGAGAGGTTCGGGTCGAGTCCGATGAACTCCGTCACCACCCAGTAGCAAGCGGAGAAAGCGATGGTGATCAGCAGGCCGGCGAATGCATAGCGGGCGGCCTGCATTGCAACGGCGCGCTGCTCGGGCTGGACAGGCAGGATCTGCGACGGCGTCATTGCGCTTTTCTCTAGCCGCGCCCCGCTAGAGCACAAAGGACTTTGACGGAGCGGGCCGTGTGCGGCGTTCACGCGAAAGAGTCGAAATCATCGGACCTGCGTTGGATTAAACATCTGCGCGTCAGCTTGCCCTTTGGATTCCGGCGGCTAGAGCCCGAAAAATGCGGCTGCGCAAGGACGAGCTCACCGTCGAGCGGGTGATGGACCTGCTCGAGCGGCATTGGAAATGGGCTGTGCTCATTTCGTGGCTGCTGGTTTGCGCCTGGTTCATCTTCGACCGATGGAACGCTATCCGCTTCTTCCAGCTCGGCGACACCGACGACAACATGCGGATGATGCAGGTTCGCGCCCTGCTTCACGGCCAGGAATGGTTCGACCTTCGGCAGTATCGGCTGAATCCGCCGATCGGATCGAACATCCACTGGTCGCGGCTCGTCGATCTGCCGATCGCTGGGTTGATTCTGCTGCTGCGGCCGCTGATCGGCGGCGCCACGGCCGAGCGTTGGGCGGTGGGAATCGCCCCGCTGTTGCCGTACCTCCTTCTGTTGTTCTCGGTGGGGCTAACGGTCCGCCGGCTGATCGATCCACGTGCTTACATCCTGGCCTTCGCCGCGTTGTTTTTCGCCGGATCGACCAACGGCATGTTCATGCCCGAGCGGATCGATCACCACGGGTGGCAGCTGGCGTTCCTGGCGCTGGCGATCGCGGGGATTGCCGACCCGAAGAAGCTTCGCGGCGGACTGACGCTAGGGTTCGCGACCGCGCTGTCGCTGACCATCGGGCTCGAAATGCTGGTTTATCTGGCGCTTGCCGGCGTGGCGCAGGCGTTGTTCTGGGTCATCGACCGGGATGAGCGCGATCGGCTCGGCGCCTATGCGCTGTCCCTGTCGGCGGGGACGACGGTCGGGTTCCTGTTGTTCGCGTCCTACGCCAACCGCGCCCCGGTATGCGATGCGCTGTCGCCGGTATGGCTGTCCGATGCCTTGCTTGGCGGCGCCTTGCTGTTCGGCCTCGCCTGGCTGTCCCCGGCCGACTGGAAGCGCCGGCTGGCATTGGCGGCCGTCGCCGGGATCGCGGTCGCCGCATTCCACGCCTTGATGTGGCCGCATTGCCTGCATCGGCTCGAAGGCGTGTCGCCCGAGGTCGACCGCTTGTGGCTCAGCCATGTGCGCGAGGCGCGGCCGGTTTATACCCATGGCCGCCAGGTGGCGTCGCTGGTGCTCGCTCTGCCAATCACTGGAACCATCGGCTGGCTGATGATCATCTGGGCCAACCGCGCCGACCGTGAAAAGCTGCGGCGGATGATCGCGGCCGCCGTTCCCGGATTTGCCGCGCTGGCGCTGCTGTTCTGGCAGACGCGGACAGGGCCGGCGGCGCAGATGCTCGCCGCGACCGGCGCCGCCGGGCTGACCTGGCTGCTATTCCCCTACGCGTGGAAGTCGAAATGGTCGGACAGGGAAATCTTCGGAGTATCCCTCCGGGTGGTGGCGACGGCCGCGCTGGTCGTGATCGGGGCGGGCGCAGCGGTGCCGCTAGTGATCGATTACATCCCGACGAAGCCGAAGACCGTGCGAGACCGGTCGATCGACCGCGCCAATAACCAATGCGCCAGCCTGTGGGGCTATCACCCGATCGCGTTGTTGCCCAAGGGCACGGTGTTCACCTTCATCGACCTGGCCCCGCGCCTGATCACTGTCACCCATCATGATTCGATCACCGGGCCCTATCACCGTAATGGCCAGCAGATCGCGGACGTGATGAATGCGTTCCGCGGCGACGCCGATCAGGCCCGTGTGCTGATCGGCAAATATCACGCGGACTATCTGCTGACCTGCCCCAACAGCTCGACGACCACGATCTTCATGTCGGAAGCGCCGCGGGGCTTCTACACGCAGTTGCAGCGCGGCGATGTGCCGGACTGGCTGACGCCGATTCCGCTACCGGCCAATTCGCCGTTCAAAATCTGGAAGGTCGCGCGCTAGGCGAGGACGTGCGGGAAGCTCTGCTTCAGCCCGTCGACGACGAACTGCGCGGCGAGCGCGGCGAGGATCACACCAAGGATTCGCGTGATCATCGCTTCGATGCGCTCGCCGATCAGTTTCATCAGCGGACCCGCGGCGAGCAGAGTCACCAGGGTGATAAGCATCACGACGGTGATCGCCCCGAGCACAATCCCGATCTCGAGCAGGCCGTCGGCGCGCGACACCCACAGCATCGCGCTGGCGATCGAGCCGGGGCCGGTGATCATCGGAATCGCCATCGGGAACACGCTGATGTCCTCGGCCTCGGGCGTGCCTTCGATGTCATGCGCGCGCTTTTCGCGGCGTTCGGTGCGGCGTTCGAAAATCATGTCGAAGGCGATGAAGAACAGCAGGATCCCGCCAGCGATGCGGAAGCTAGCCAGGCTGATTCCGAGCGCGTGGAGCAGCGGTTTGCCGAGCAGTGCGAAGAACATCAGGATCGCCCAGGCGATCAGCGACGAGCGGACCGCCATTGCCCGGCGGTGGGCGGCCGGCGTGCCGCGCGTCAGGCTGGCGAAAATCGGCGCGACGCCCGGCGGATCGATGATCACCAGGAAGGTGACGAGCACCGATCCGAACAGCTCGATCATTGGCTTGGGGGAGCCGGCACGTCGTTGAACAGGACTTGCGCGTAACGCAGGCCATTCCACTGGTAGACGCGGAATTTGCGTCCGCCGTCCTTGTCGACCTTCCAGTCCCAGCCGAGGGTCTTGTCGGCCGATTGACCGCGGCCATTGTCTTCGGGCGTGGTGCGCGCCTGTTTCGCCGTCAGGGGCGGCGGCGGGGCAATCGGGGCGCCGGGAGCGCGCCGAGCACACGATGCGCGGTGAACTTGGGGAGCGCGGCGGTCGGCGAGGCCGCCGCCAACCGGTCCGCCACCGTCATAGACCCAGCGCCAGCCGGTATTGCCCTGCTGCCACACGGTCGTGAAATAACCGCCCTCGGTGCCGTCCGGCTTGAACCAGGGGCCGGTGTTTACGGCGATCCGGCCGTCGCACGAGAGGAAGCTGTGTGCCGGGTACCAGCGGATCGCCCTGGGCGGATCCTTCTTCGGGAAGGCCGACTGTGCCCAGGCCGCCTGCGGCGTGAACACGACGGCAGTGCGGTCGGCCCATTTGCGGAATGCAGTCCACTGGCCGATGCGCTGGGCATCGAGGGCGAAGGCGCGCTCGGCCTCGACCGCAGTGATCGGGGCTGCGACGGCAAGCAACAAGGCAGCAATCATAAGCCCTCCGGGTCAGCGAGGCCGGCGCGGCGATGCGCGGCGACGAGGGTATTACGCATGAGCATGGCAATCGTCATCGGCCCGACCCCGCCCGGCACCGGCGTGATCGCACCCGCGACTTCGGCCGCCTCGGCGAAGGCGACGTCTCCGACCAGGCGGCCCTTGCCGTCATCGGTGGGCAAGCGGTTGATGCCGACGTCAATCACGGCCGCCCCCGGTTTGATCCAACTGCCACGCACCATCTCTGGCCGCCCGATCGCGGCGACGACAATGTCCGCTCGACGAACGACATTAGGGAGGTCGCGAGTGCGCGAATGGCAGATCGTGACCGTCGCGTTTTCGCCGAGCAGCAGCGCGGCCATCGGCTTGCCGACGATGTTAGAGCGGCCGATCACCACGGCCTCGAGCCCGGCGAGACTGCCGAGCTCCGCCTTGAGCAGGTGGAGGCAGCCGAAAGGCGTGCACGGGACGAGCGACGGCAGGCCGGTCGCGAGCCGGCCCGCGTTCATCGGGTGAAAGCCATCGACGTCCTTGCCCGATTCGATGGTTTCGATCACCCGCGTGGCATCGATCTGCGCGGGCAGCGGCAGCTGGACGAGAATCCCGTCGACGCGATCATCGGCGTTGAGCGCGCCGACGAGGTCGAGCAACTCGGCCTCGGTCGTGTTGTCGGAAAGATTGTGGCTGAAGCTCGCCATGCCGGTTTCGGCGGTGACCCGGTTCTTCGACCGGATGTAGACCGCGCTCGCCGGATCGTCGCCGACCAGGACCGTGGCGAGGCCCGGCGGACGCCCTGCGCGCGGCTCAAACTGCGCGACGCCCGCCGCGACCTTGTCCCTGACCGCGACCGCCGCCGCTTTGCCGTCAATCAGCTTGGCGGTCATGCGCCGCCGTAAAGGAGGCTGCGCTCGGCTCCACTGAGTAGCATGTGCGCGATCTGGATGAGGATAATCACGACGACCGGCGAGAAGTCGATTCCGCCGAAATCGGGGAGCAACCGGCGGATCGGCCGGTAGAGGGGCTCGACGACGCGATTGACCGCGTTGACGAAGGCCCGAACCCCCGGGGAATGAACGTTAATCACGTTGAACACCACGAGCCAGCTCAGCACGAATTGGACGATGATAACGAAGAACAGAATGTTCAGCAGATAGTGGGAAATTTGGAATAGCGCGTGGATCATGGCTGCCGCTTACCCGCGCCGCCGGTTGCCCGCAATCAGGGAGCAAAACGTTGGGGCTGCGCCTCGGCGAGGATGACCGCGAAGTCGCGCGCCGGATCGGTCCATTCGGCGACCGGGGTCCAACCCCCGGCGAGAAGCAAAACTCGGCCGCCGCGCGGGCCATATTTGTGGCTATTCTCGGCGTGGATCGACGAACCGGACGCAAATCGGAACGCTTTTCCGGCAATCGTGAACGCGACCTCGCGGGTGGCGACCAAGTGGATCTCAATTCGCGACAGGATGTCGTTCCAGCGCGCCTCGTGGCGGAAGGCCTCGACCGGAATGTCGGCGTCGAGCTCGCGGTTGATGCGGGTGAGAAGGTTTAACGTGAACTGGGCCGTGACTCCTTCGGGGTCGTCATAGGCGGCGATCAGCCGCTCGATCGGTTTGACCCGGTCCATCCCGATCAGGAGATGCGCCCCGTCGCCGAGTTGGCTGCGAAACTGGCGCAGCAGATCGGTCGCGCTGCGCGGAATGAAATTGCCGATGGTCGAGCCCGGGAAAAAGCCGAGCTTGGGGAGATGGTCGATCCCGCCGGGCAAGGTGAAGTCGCGGGCGAAATCGGCGACCACCGGAATCACCTCGATCGCTGGAAAATCGCGTTGCAGCTCGCCGGCGCTTTGTTCGAGATAGTCGCCGGAGATGTCGACCGGGACGTACGCCGCCGGCTTGATCGCTTCGAGCAGGATCGGAGTCTTGGTCGCCGATCCCGCGCCGAATTCGACCACAGCCGCGCCCTTGGGGATGCGCGCGGCGATGTCGGGCATGATGTCGTGAAAAATCCCGACCTCGGTCCGCGTCGGATAATATGATGGAAGCCGGGTGATCTCGTCGAACAGCTCTGACCCGCGAAGGTCGTAGAGCCAGCGTGCGGGCACCGCCGGGATCGGCGCCGACAGCCCCCCGAGCACGTCGGTGCGAAACGCCTCGGTCTGATCGTCAAGCGCCTCGAGCAAGCCGAAGCCCCGTGAACTGCCACCGAGCGCTCGGCGGGAAGAAGTTGCGATAGGATGCCCGACTATGCCCACGCGGAGTTGCACAGCTTGCCCCGCGCAGGACCATCTGCCCGCTCATGAACTTGCCGTTATATTCGCCGACGGCGCCTTCGGCGGGTGCGAAGCCAGGATAAGAAGCGAAGGCGCTCGCAGTCCATTCCCAGACGTCGCCGAACGGGCCGCCACCCGGCCGAGGAGCGACGGCACCCGCCTGGTCAAGTTGATTGCCGAGATTGGGATCGGCCGAAGCGGCGAAATTCTCCCATTCGGGTTCGGTTGGGAGCCTTGCGCCGGCCCAGCGGGCGAAGGCGTCGGCCTCGAAATAACTCACGTGCGCGACCGGCGCTGTCCAGTCGATCGCGCGCCGGCCGCCCAGCGTGAATTCGCTTTCGTCGTCGCGCCAATACAGCGGCGCCGTGATCGCCTCGCGCTGAACCCAGTCCCAGCCTTCGCTGAGCCACAGGGTCGGCGTAGAATAACCGCCGTCCTTGATGAACTGGGCCCATTCCCGGTTGGTAACCTTGCGGCCCGCGATCGCGTGCGGCTCGAGGAAGACGCGGTGCCGCGGACGCTCGCTGTCGAATGCGAAGCCGTCATCGGACGCGCCGATTTCGACGACGCCGGTGGTGCCTTGCACCCAGCCGTCATTGCGAGCGGAGCGAAGCAATCCAGTCTCGTCGTCGCTAGATTGCCGCGTCGCCTTCGGCTCCTCGCAATGACCATAAGCCGGTTCGAGCGGATTTTCGGCGAAGGTCGCGAGGATGTCGGTGAGAAACAGCTCCTGGTGCTGCTGCTCGTGGTTGATTCCGATCTCCACGAGTTCGAGCGCCGCTTCGGACAGCGACGGCAATGCCCGTTCCAACGCTTCGTCGACATAAGCGCGATAGCCACGGATCTCGTCGAGCGACGGGCGGCTGATCATACCGCGCTTTGGTCGCGGATGGCGCGCGCCTTCACCCTCGTAATAAGAATTGAACAGGAACGCGAAGCGCTCGTCGAACAGGCGGTAGCCCGCCACATGATCGCGCAGCAAGAAGGTCTCGAAGAACCAGGTCGTGTGAGCCAGATGCCATTTGGCCGGCGAGGCATCGGGAAAGGGTTGGATCGCCGCGTCGGCGTCGCTCAGCGGGGCGGCGAGTGCGAACGTCTGCGCGCGGGTCGCGGCGAGCCGCTCGCCCAGCGCCTTGGGGGCCTTGTGATCGTCCCTGGCCATCGCGTCCCTACTGCCACCAAACAATCATCGGGTCGAGGTAAAAGTTCCCTATATGTTCCGCCGTAGCCGGCTATCCGTCGCGACTCGCGCCCGGCTGCCACAGGACATCGCCACCCTCGCCCGACGCTACATAACGCGCCGCGACGAACAGAAGGTCCGACAAGCGGTTGAGGTAGGCGATAAGCTGCGGGTTGATCGATTCGCTCTCATGCAGCGCAACCGCGGCCCGTTCGGCGCGGCGGACGATCGTTCGTGCGAGGTGCAGCGCGGCGACGCCCTTCGACCCGCCCGGCAGAATGAAGCTCTGCAGCGGGTCGAGCAAAGCGTTCATCGCGTCGATTTCGCGCTCGAGCCGCTCGACCTGGCTGGCGACGATCCGGAGGCCGACGCGGAACTCTCCCGGCGTCGCGATATCCGCGCCGAGATCGAACAAATCGTTCTGGATCGTCAGAAACTGCTCGGCGAGTTCGCCTGGCTTGATCGCGGCGATCGCGACGCCGATCGCGGCATTGGCCTCGTCGACCTCGCCGATCGCCGTCATGCGCAAACCGGCTTTGCTCACCCGCGAGCCGTCAACCAGCCCGGCGCTGCCGCCGTCGCCGGTGCGCGTGTAGATCTTGTTGAGCTTGACCATCAGCGGCCGGAGTTGCCGGCCACGATCAGGATCACGATCACGATGATGATCGCGACCGCCTGGAACAGCACGCGCTTGCGCATCCAATTCTGCTGCTGTTCGCCGGTGACGTCCTTGCCCGAGGCCATGGCGATGATGCCGCGCACGAGCACGTAGGCCGTGGCGGCCATGGCGAGGAGGAGCAGGATGATGAGAGGCGCGCGCATGCGGTGCCCTTAGGACTGCGACCAGGCGAAACCAAGTGGAAGCTTGCCGGCGAGGATCTCGGCGGCGAGTGAGCGGCCGTCAGTCCCGCCCTCGCGCATCGCGGCCAGCGTTGGCGCGAAGTCGCGCTTGGCGAGGCGCCGCCCGTCGGCGTGGGTGACGAGCTTGTGGTGCAGATAGGCTGGCTCAGGCAGGCCGAGCAGCAGCTGCGAAAGCCGCTGGATCGGGGTCGAGGGACGAAGATCGCAGCCGCGCACCACGAGATTCACCCCAGCGGCCGCGTCATCGACGACGCAGCTCAAATGATAGGACGCCGGCGCGTCCTTGCGGGCGAGGATCGCATCGCCGATCTGGTCGAGTGTCGCGGTGAACTCCCGCCCGTCGGCTTCGCGCCATGTGGGCAGCCCGGCGCGGTCGAGCGCTTTGCTTGAATCGAGTCGCCAGCAATGCGGTGTCGTCGCTCGGCGTTCGGGATCGTCGGGCAGGGCGCGGCAGGTGCCGGGGTAGGCGGTTGCGGCGTCGCCATGCGGCGCGGTCAGCGATTGCGCGATGTCGGCGCGGGTGCAGAAGCAGGCATAGACCAGGCCGCGGGCCTTCAAGTCGTCGAGCGCCTCGGCGTAAGCGTCCGTCCGCCGCGATTGAACCAGCACCGGTTCGTCCCAGTCGAGGCCGAGCCAGCCCAGGTCTTCGTAAATGCCCTCGACGAACTCGGGCCGGCTACGCGTCGGGTCGAGATCCTCAATCCTGAGCAGAAATTTGCCGCCGCTCTCTCGCGCCGCGCGATGGCCCAGCGCGGCGCTAAATGCGTGGCCGAGGTGCAGCCGCCCGGTCGGCGAGGGAGCAAAACGGCTCAAATGCATTTATGACTGTGGCCCAAAGGACTCTTGACCCGCTTCAAGTGAAAGTGCTGTCATAGGCATGTCACACCGGGTTGGCATCCGGTGCGTCACAAGGGAAGCGGGCCGAAAGCCTTCTCCTCCTTGCGTGCGACGAGGCCGGGAGCTGGAGTTCGGACCGACCGGACGAAAGGCTGCTGGCGCTCGTATGTATCATCCCGAGTTGATCCGACATCCCGATAGCTGCCCGGCGTTGGTGCTCAACGCCGATTATACGCCGCTGTCTTATTACCCATTGAGCCTGTGGCCGTGGCAAACCGCGATCAAGGCCATGTTCCTCGAGCGCGTCGACGTCGTCGCCCATTACGAGCGCGAGGTGCACAGCCCGAGCGTCGCGCTGAAGCTGCCGTCGGTGATCGCGCTGCGCCAGTTCGTCCGGCCCAACGAGTATCCCGCCTTCACCCGGTTCAACCTGTTCCTGCGTGATCGCTTCCGCTGCGTCTATTGCGGGTCAGGAAGGGAATTGACGTTCGACCACGTGCTGCCGCGCGCCAAGGGCGGGCGGACGACGTGGGAAAATGTCGCGACCGCCTGCGCCCCGTGCAACCTTCGCAAGGGCGGGCGCACCCCGGTCGAGGCGCACATGCACATCATGCGCGAGCCGATCCGCCCGACCAGCTGGCAATTGCAGGACCACGGGCGCGCGTTTCCGCCCAACCACCTCCACGACAGCTGGCGCGACTATCTCTACTGGGATGTCGAACTGGAGCCGTAATCGTCATTGCGAGGAGCCGAAGGCGACGCGGCCATCCAAAACAAGGCTGGATTGCTTCGCTACGCTCGCAATGACGACATGAAGGCCTGAACTTTCGGCGCGACGTCGTCGCGATCCAGCGCCAGCGCCAGATTGGCCACAACGAACCCGGCCGCGCTGCCGCAATCGTAGCGCTGGCCTTCGAATTGATAAGCGTGGAACGGCTGCTGACCGATCAGCTGGGCCATGGCGTCGGTCAGCTGGATCTCGCCGCCGGCGCCAGGTTCCTGCCGGTCCAGCTCGCGCATCACCTCGGGCTGGAGGATATAGCGTCCCGGCAGCATGAGGTTCGAGGGAGCTGTGCCCGGCGCCGGCTTTTCGACCATGCCGCGAATCTCGGTGAGCCGCCCGTCGCTCGCTCCGGGATCGATCACGCCATATCTGTGAGTTTCTTGTGGCGGCACTTCGAGCGCGGCGACGACATTGCCGCCGACCTGCTCGTAGGCCTCGATCATCTGCGCCAGGCAGTTCGGCTGGCCGACCATCAGTTCATCGGGGAGTAGCACCGCGAACGGTTCGTCGCCGACGATGTCGCGCGTGCACCATACGGCATGACCGAGGCCGAGCGGTTGCTGCTGGCGGACCGTCACCAGCTCACCAAAGCCGGCGTTGGACGGCTCCAGCGCATCGAGACTCTTGCCCGCCGCAGCCATCGTCGTCTCGAGCTCGAACGCCCGGTCGAAATAGTCGACCAGCGAGGATTTGCCGCGTCCGGTGACGAAGATCAGCTGCTCGATCCCGGCTTCGCGCGCCTCGTCGACCGCATATTGGATCAGGGGCCGGTCGACGATCGTGACCATTTCCTTGGGAATGGTCTTGGTCGCCGGGAGCAGGCGCGTGCCAAGCCCCGCGACCGGAAACACCGCCTTGCGCACGCGCTGCGTCATTTGGGCGACGCCGGCCCGGTATCGTCGGTGGCCGGCTGCGACTCGGCCCCGACCGGAAGCGCGGGAGCGACCCCACCGCTCGGCGGCGGAAGGTCGAACTTGTCGGCCTCGCGCGGCTGCGATTTCTTCATCAACTCGTCGATGCGTTCGGGCGCGGCATAGGCGGGCGGAGTGAGGAGCTGGGCGGGGGTCGGCGTCGTCTTGGCCATCAGCGGCTTGACCGGCAGCGATTGTCCGGCGGCGGGCTTGAGGTCGGCCATCTTTCCGCACCCGACGAGGAGCGTGGCCGACGCGATCAGGGCTACCCGCGTGAACGTCATCCGCTCCGACTAGCCGCTCGCCGGCGCTTGCGCTAGCGGCGGACGCATGCGCTTCCTCCCGATCTTCATCGCCCTCGCCGCACTCGCCGGCTGCCAGAAGCAGCCCGGGCAAACTCCCGCCAACCAGGTTTCACCGGCTGCGGAGGCCGGTCCGGTCAAGGGTGTCGACCGGAGCCATAAGGGTCAGCCCGCTCCTGACACCATGTTCAAGAATCCCGATGGCGGCGACATTTCGCTCGCCAAGTTCAAGGGCGTGCCCGTGCTCGTAAACCTGTGGGCAACGTGGTGCGCGCCGTGCGTCAAGGAATTGCCGACGCTCGATAAGCTCGCCCAGTCGCACGATGTCGATGGCCAGTTGGGCGTGGTCGCGATCAGCCAGGATTCGGGGCCGCGCACGTCGGTCGCGGCGTTCCTCACCAAGCTCAAGATCAAGGATCTCGGTGCTTATCAGGATCCGAAAATGGCGCTGTCGGGCGCGATGGGCCCCGATACGGTTTTGCCGACGACGATCCTGATCGATGCTCAGGGCCGCGAGGTATGGCGTTACGTCGGCGACCTCGACTGGACCGGGCCGGAGGCGGCTAAACTGCTTGCGGAAGCCAAGTCCGGCGCAACAGGCTGAGCAGGCGCCCGTCGATCGCGGCGAGGCCGAGGGCAATCAATCCCAGGCCGAGGAAATCCTGGGCGGCGAGGGTCTCGCCGAGGAACAGAGCGCCGAGCAAAATCGCGACCGGCGGCACTAGCAAGGTCACCAGTAGCGCATTGGTCGCGCCCGACGAGTCGATCAGGCGGAAATAGAGCACGTAGCCGAACGCGGTGCAGAACAGCGCCAAGGCGACGATCGCCCCCCAAGCGGTGAGCGGCGGGAAGGCGTGGGTCCATGGCTGATCGACGATCAGCGCGACCGGGAACATCATCAGCGCGCCGGCGCTGAGCTGGCCGGTCGTGACCGACATCGGCGACAGGCCCATCGTGCGGAAGCGGCGGGCCCAGACCGCGGCGAGGGCGTAACACAAGGCGGCGGCGACGCAGGCGAGTTGCGGCAATGCCGAGCTGCCGAGTTTCGATAGCAGCGCCGGGCCGATCATCGTCGCGACTCCGCCGAAGCCAAGCAATACGCCGGCGATCTTGCGCGGGCTCATGCGCTCGTCGTGGGTGAGGAAATGCGCGACCAGCACGCCCCAGATCGGGGTTGTCGCGTTGAGGATCGACGCGAGGCCGCTGGCGATGTGCGTCTGGCTCCAGCCGAACAGGACGAACGGAATCGCATTGTTGAGCAGCGCCAGCAGCAGGATCGAACCCCACACCTGGCGCGGCAGCCCGAGACGCTGGCCACGGAACAGCAGGAAGGCCCACATGCCGAGCGCGGCGATCGACAGCCGCAGCCAGACATAAGTCAGCGGCGGTACATGGCGGACCGCGACGCCGATGAAGAAAAACGCCCCGCCCCAGATCAGGGCGAGGATGGCGAGAATGCCCCAGTCACTGCGGTTCATGGTCGTGCGGATCATGTGAATCTCGTACGGCGCGGGCGCGACGGCGGCTTCCGCGAGGTTGCGCTCAAAAGCCTGGGGATCTACCGGTTTCATGCCATAAAATATATGGGGAAAGGCCGGTCCGGGCCAACAAACGCGCGGAGCCGCGCGATAAGCTGAGCTTATGTTCGCGCGGCCTCTCGCCACGCTAATGTCCATTTTGGGTGGAAGGCGGACATTCCCGTCCTTCAACGCCGGACGTAGCAGCACATCTGCTGTCGCCTCGGGTGCCCCCAATCGCCAATGGGGTTGAGAAGATATACGCGTCGACTCCCGGACTCGCTAAGAGCTGCTCACTCGCGTATATTGCGCCAGCCGAATCGCCTCGTCAGAGGAGGATTTGGTGCACCAACATTTCAAATCTTCCCTGACGCTTGCCGCCTGTCTTGGCGAGCCTGTGTCCTAGCGTCTTACAAGATCTGCAGGAGACTTGAGATGTCAGCATGGAGCGAGAGCCATTGGACTGGCTTTGATGCGCGTGTTCATAACGTTTTCGCGGCTGAAGACAGTGTATGGATTGACTTCAGTTACGCGCGTATTGGCCACGTAGGATGGCGACCAGTTCGGCAAGACCGAGACGAAGGCAAATCACGAATATTGACGATAGCAACAGAAGTCATGACGACCGGTGATCTGGTGCAACTCAGGGTCACAAATGCCGGTGAAATCACAGCAATTTCTACGCTTTGAGGCGGAGGATTGAAAAATGGCTAAGTCAGAGAGCAGCCCCAAAGATGACCGAGTAACACCATTCGGTTACACTCCGGGTAAACTCGGCGAGATCGAACGGATCGTGGCAATGAGTGCAGTCGCGAAGGAGACCCGATCGACTTCGAACGAAATTCGGCCTTTTGGAGCGGATGCATTCGAGCGGGACGTGACGGATTATGCGGCCCGTCCAGACCTTCGCTCGGCTCGAGCGGCCGACTGATTCCTAGACGGCCTGGGAGCTCAACGGTCGGTCGGGAGACGCGCTAAGACAGCGGAAGTCCGTAGCGGCCTGGCGCCGATCATCGATGTTGTGTCGAAAACGACGACGGGCGGTTAGTCGAGCGAGCCAGCTTGGGGGCGGCGACTGTTCGGAAAAACCCGGGACTGAGCCGTGCGGCGGCGGGCCCGACCGATACTGCCGGTCCAAAGCTCGGCGAAACAGGCGTCAGCAACAGCCTCCAGATTGGCGAGAACAAGGAACTCGCCTTGCTCTCGCCGGTGTCGATCGTCGCGGGGAGCGACTACGCGCTCGGCCTTAAGACGCCCTTCCAAGTGTTCATGTCGTCATTCTGGAACGAGGCGGGCGACCTCTACTTGGGTGACTTCGAGAAAGCGCTCCATCGCTTCCTTTAGTATACCGACAAGGAGCAAAGACGGGAGTTCCTCCGCGAGCTGGAGGAGGTCGGACGTAAAGGTCTCTTTGGACCTCGTGTTCTGCGACCGACCACGTCTGGCCGTCCGCGTAGGTGCGACATGGTGGCGCAGCGCCGCCTAGGCACCAGAAGCTAATGACCGCTTTTGGGTCGAAAGCAGACGTAAACGCCAACGTCGGAGCTGGGCGCTTGCGCGCGCTCGAAGCCTTTAATCGCGCAGCAGTTCGTTGATGCTGGTCTTCGAGCGCGTGCGCTCGTCGACCTGCTTGACGATCACCGCGCAGGCCAGTGATGGGCCGCCGTCCTTGCCTGGCAATGCGCCGGGGACGACCACCGAATAAGGCGGCACGCGGCCATAATGGACCTCACCGGTCGCGCGGTCGACGATCTTGGTCGACGCGCCCAGAAACACGCCCATCGACAGCACCGAACCGCGCTCGACGCGCACGCCTTCGGCGACCTCGGCGCGCGCGCCGATGAAGCAATCGTCCTCGATCACCACCGGCCCCGCCTGGAGCGGTTCGAGCACCCCGCCGATCCCGGCGCCGCCGGAGATGTGGACGTTACGGCCGATCTGGGCGCAGCTGCCGACGGTTGCCCAGGTGTCGATCATTGCGCCTTCGTCGACCCGCGCGCCGATGTTGACGAAGCTCGGCATCAGCACCGCGCCGGGGGCGACATAGGCGCCGCGCCGGACGATCGCCCCGGGCACCGCGCGGAAGCCGGCGGCGGCGAATTCCTGCTCGCCCCAGGTGGCGAATTTGGACGGGACCTTGTCCCACCAATGGGCCCCGCCCGGAGCGCCCGAAATCGCTTCCATCGCATTGAGCCGGAACGACAGTAGCACGGCTTTCTTCAGCCATTGATGGACGACCCATTCGTCGCCCACTTTCTCGGCGATGCGCGCCTCGCCGCTGTCGAGCGCGCTAATCGCGGCATCGACCGCCAGGCGGACGGCGCCTTTGGTCTCCGGTCCGATCGCGGCGCGATCTTCCCAGGCGCGCTCGACGACAGGTTGCAGCGCTTGGTTCATTCCTTTTCCTCCAGGATCGATTCGAGCCACTCGCCAACGTCAGCGATGCGATAGTCGACAATCGCTTCCTCATAGCCGTGATTGCCGCGCTCCGAGCCATTGTCGACCCACACTGTCGTCATTCCGAGCCGCTTCGCCGGTCCAAGGTTGCGAACCATGTCCTCGATCATGACCGCCGCGGCGGCATCGATTCCGAACTGGTCGAGCAGCTTGCGATAGCCATGAACCTCGGGCTTGGGCGTCAGGTCGGCGGCGAAGATGTCATGCAGATGGTCGATCTCGGCAGCGATGCCCAGTCGGTCGAGCACCTTCCACGCATAATCCGCATTGCCGTTGGTATGAATGAACTTCCGGCCGGGCAGCCGGGTCAATGCGGTTACCAGCCGGTCGTCGCGAGCGACCCGGTCGAGCGGGATATCGTGGACCTCGCCCATGAAATGGTGGGGATCGACATCGTGATGCTTCATCAGGCCGGCCAGTGTTGTGCCTGACCCGTGGAAATGCATCTTCTGGACCCGCCGTGCCTCGATCGCGTCGACTCCCAGCAGCCGTTCGATGTAGCTGGTCATGCGCTGGTCGATCAGTTCGAACAGCCGACTGTTGGCCGGGTAAAGGCAATTGTCGAGGTCGAAAATCCAGTCGCGGATGTGGCGGAAGCGATGGTCCATGCCGCCGGAGCCACTAACTATTTCAACCGCTTAAGCAAATTGTAAGGTTTCATAAACCATAGCTTGTGTGGGGAAGCCGTGCGATATCAGCAGCTTGGGCGGAGCAACACAATGACACATCGGTTCATGGCGACGACCAGCTGCACGGTCGTGCTGGCGCTCGCACTGACGGCCTGCGGCGGAGGCGGCGGAGTGCAGCCGATTTCGCCCCCGCCGAGCACCCCGACTCCGACTCCAACCCCCACGCCGACTCCAACCCCCACGCCGACACCGACGCCAACGCCGACGCCGACGGTCAATTACGACACGACCGAATATCGCAATTCGGCCTATGCGGTGAACGCCAACGCGATCGCCGCCTACAATGCCGGCGCGACCGGCCAGGGCATCAAGATCGGGATCATCGACAGCGGCATCAATCCGGATCTCGCCGAGTTCGCCGGCAGGATCGACCCGGCGAGCGGCGACGTCGCCGGCAATCGCGGAGTCAGCGACGAGGGCGGCCATGGCACCGCGGTGAGCGCGGTCGCCGCCGCGGCGCGCAACAATTCCAACACGCTCGGCGTCGCATTCGACGCGACCATCGTCAGCGAGCGCGCCGACAGCCCGGGCAGTTGCGCCGACACATCGGCGGACGGCGGCTGCAATTTCTTCGACAATGCGATTGCCGCGGGGATCGACGACGCACGCGTGGCCGGGGTCAAGGTCATCAACTTGTCGCTCGGCGGATCGAGCCCCGGAAGCATGCTGCTGGCCGCGATGCAGCGCGCGGTGAACGCCGGGATCATCATCGTCATCTCGGCGGGCAACGACGGCGATAAGCCGGAAGGGGTAAATCCAGATCCGTTCGCGCTCGGCCCAGCGCAGGATTTCCCGGGGATGGTGATCATCGCCGGATCGGTCGGGGTCGACGCCGGCGGCGGAGCGGTCAACGTCAACCAGATTTCTGACTTTTCCAACCGGGCCGGGGTTGGCGCGCAATTCTACCTGATGGCGCAGGGCTATAAGGACCGGGCGCCCGACGAAACCGGCGCCCAATTTCTATGGTCCGGCACGAGTTTCTCGGCGCCGACCATAGCCGGCGCGGTGGCGCTGCTCGCCCAGGCGTTCCCGAATCTCACGGGGGCCGAGATCGTCAGCATCTTGATGCAAAGCGCCGACGACCTTGGCGCCACGGGCACCGATTCGATTTACGGCCGGGGCCGCCTCAACCTCGCGACGGCATTCCAGCCGATTGGCTCGACCAGTCTCGCCGGCAGCCAGACACCGGTCAGCACGGCCGCCAATGGCGATCTGCCACCGGCTTCCGGCGACGCCAACAAAGCTCACTCGCTCGGCGCGATCATCCTCGACGGCTACAACCGTGCGTTCGTGCTCAATCTCGCGGCGACGCTGCGCAAGGCCGCGGTCGACCACCCGCTGACGCGCGCGCTGCAAGGCGATGTGAAGGTCGCCGGCGCCGCAGCCGGCCCGATTAGCATCGCCATGACCGTTAGCGAGCGCCACGATCTGCCGCAGGGCTATGCGCTCCAGAGACTCGGTATCGGACCCGAAGACACGCGCCAGGCGCGGCTGATCGCCGGATCGGCGGTCGCTCGGATCGACCCCCGGACCGCGGTCGCGTTTGGCTTCGCCGAGGGCGCGAAGGCAATGCAGCGCCGCCTGAGCGGCGTCGATCCCGGCGCGTTCCTGATCGCCAAGGACATCGCCGGCGATCCGGGGTTCGCCGCCAAACGCAACGGCAGCATCGCCATTCGCCATGAATTCGGCCGGACGGGAGTCACCGTCTCGGGCGAGACCGGGAACGTCTGGCAGGAGACCAGGACCAGCGCGTTCGGTTCACCCTATCGCTATACCAGCGTCGCGTTCGACCGCCGGATCGGTGGCGCGTGGCTGTCGGCGGGTATCAGCCGGCTCGAAGAAAAACAGACCCTGCTCGGCGGGCGCATGTCCGGCGCGCTCGGCGGCGGCGGCGCGAACAGCATGTTCCTCGACCTCGAGGCGCAGCGCGAATTCGGCGACGGCTGGACCGCCGGCCTGACCGCCCGTCGCGGCTGGACCAGCTTTGCTTCGGGCCAGTTCCAGACCGGCGCGTACGGCATGGATGTGGCAAAGCTCGGTGTGCTCGGATCGAGCGACCGACTGGGAATGCGCATCGCCCAGCCGCTGCGCGTCGAGCATGGCGGGTTCGCGATGCTGCTGCCGACGTCGTACGATTATGCGACGGAGACGGCGACCGACAGTCTCAGCCGCTTTTCGCTGACCCCCAGCGGGCGCGAGGTCGACGCCGAGCTGAGCTACGGGTCGAGCCTGCTCGACGGCAATGCCTGGCTCGGCGGCAATCTATTCGTGCGCCGCCAGCCGGGGCACATCGCGGATTCGAAGGACGACGTCGGCGCGGCGATCCGCCTTGCGCTCAACTTCTAGCGGTCAGGCGCTGCGGCGGCGGAATCGCGGAGTGAGCATGCCGACGCGTTCGCGATAGTCCTCATAATCCTTGCCGAAATAACCAACCAGGTCGCGCTCCTCGTAGCGGATCGCGATCAGCATATAGACCGACACGCCGGCCGCCAGCAGCAGATGGCCGGCGGTCATCTGCGGCGCCGCCCAGAAGGCGAGGAAGAAGCCGAGATAGAGCGGGTGGCGGACCCATTTGTAGAGCAAGGGCTGGTGGAACTTATGCGGCTCTGCCTCGCGGCCCAGCATGTTGAGCCACGCTTGCTGCAGCCCGAACAACTCGAAATGATTGATCAGGAAGGTGCTGAGCAGGACCGTCCCCCAGCCGACCCAGAACACGACCCAGATAGCGTTGGCGGCGAGCGGGTTGGTGACGTTCCAGACAACCCCCGGGATCGGCCGCCAGAGCGCCATCAAGACGATCAGCACGGCGCTCGCGGTCAGCACATAGACGCTGCGTTCGGCCGGCGTCGGGACGACCTTGGTCCACCAGCGTTTGAAGCCCTGGCGCGCCATGACGGTGTGCTGGACCCCGAACAAAGCGATCAGCGCGACGTCGATGATGGCTGCTGTGGCGACCGGCGCGGCCAAGCCGCGGTCGACGGTCTGCGGGATGAACGCGAAATCGCCGACGAAGCCGATCAGATAGAGGAAGGTCGCGAAGAAGATCGCATAAGCGATGATCGCGAACAGAAGCGTCGTTGCGCGTGACATGGGCCGAGCTCCCTTCGTCGTGCGGATGGTGATTAGCGGCCGGCGACTCCGAATTTGACGACGATCGGCGCTTCGCAGCCACCGATCTTGCGATAGACCGCCTTGTAGAGATCGGCGTCGGGCAGTTCGCTGAGCTTGCGCGCTTGCGGCGGCTTGCCGCGCCGAGCCGCCTCATAGCGCGAGGTCGCGGGGCAGTTCGCCGGCTGGGACGCATTGGGATTGATCACCGGCATATCCGCCACGGGGATCGCCATGATGGCCGAGAGCAAAAGCAGCATCGCCGCCTCCCTTCGGACAGCGACTATAGCATGGTCGGGCGGGTCGCTAAACCGTGAAGCTCTCGCCGCAGCCGCAGGCGCCCTTGGCGTTGGGATTGTCGAACACGAAGCCCGCGGCGAAATCATCTTCGCGCCAGTCCATGGTCGATCCGACGAGGTAGAGGACGGACGCGCCGTCGACATAGAAATTGCCGCCGGGGGTTTCGATCTTCTCGTCGAACGGCTGTTCATCGGTCACGTAATCGACCGAATAAGCGAGGCCCGAGCAGCCGCGTTTGGGAGTCGAAAGCTTGACCCCGATCGCGCCGTCGGGCGCGCGCGCCATGAGGTCGGCGATCCGATCCAGCGCCGCGCTGGTCAGGATGATCGCCGCCGGACGGGCGCGCAGTTTGGTTTCCCTATTCATTCGAATAAGCCATTCACAGCATTCCCAATTCTAGCCGGGCCTCGTCGCTCATTTTCGACGGATCCCATGGCGGATCCCACACGAGCTTAACCTCGGCGTCGCGGATGCCGGGGACCGACAGCACGCGCAGCTCGACTTCGTTCGGCAGCGATTCCGCGACCGGGCAGTGCGGTGTGGTTAGGGTCATGGTGACGATGGCGTCGCCGTCCTCGCTAATATCGACGTCGTAGATCAGGCCGAGCTCGTAAATGTCGACCGGGATTTCGGGATCGTAGATTGATTTGAGGGCGTCGACGACGCTCGCCTGAAGGTCGCCGCCCGCGCCGCCCGCAGGTTCGTCCGGCTGTTCGCCCGAGAGGAAGCCGGCAAGATAGTCGCGTTTGCGCTCCAGCGTTTGGGCGGGCGTCTCGCCGGCCCCTCCACCATGCTGCGCATGGTCCCCCTCCCCGTTCCGGGGAGGATTAACGCGGGCGCGCGGCGGGGGAGGCACCGCATCGACCTCTTCGGTCTCGATCTTGCGCTCCCGGTTCATCCGAAAATCCGTTTCACTTGCTCGATCCCGCGCACCAGGGCCGCGATGTCGGAGCTGTCGCTGTGCGCCGCGAAGCTCGCCCGCGCGGTCGCCTCGACGCCGAGCCAGCGCATCAAGGGCTGCGCGCAATGGTGGCCGGCGCGGACGGCGACGCCCGCATCGTCCAATATGGTGGCGGTGTCGTGCGCGTGCACCCCGTCGACGTTGAAGCTGACGATGCCGGCCGAATCCTCGGGACCGTAGAGGGCGACGCCGGGAATGGCCGACAGCGCGGTGCGGGTCTCGGCGACCAGCGCGCATTCGTGCGCGTGGATCGCGTCGAGGCTGAGTCGCTCGACCCAGCCGACCGCCGCGTGGAGCCCGACCGCGCCGACGATGTGCGGCGTGCCCGCTTCGAACCGCGCGGGCGGATCGAGGAAGGTCGTCTCTTCGAACGTGACGCGGTCGATCATCGCGCCGCCACCCTGCCACGGCGGCAGCGATTGCAGCAGCTCGGCCCGGCCCCACAAGCAGCCAATGCCGGTCGGCCCGTAGAGTTTGTGCGCGGAGAAAGCGTAGAAGTCGGCGCCGATCGCGGCGACGTCGACCGGCAGGCGCGGCACCGCCTGGCAGCCGTCGAGCAGCAGCAGCGCGCCCTTTGAGTGCGCGATTTCGGCGGCAGCTTTCGTGTCGAGGATCGAGCCGAGGACGTTCGACACGTGGGCGAAGGCGACCACGCGATGTTCGTCGGTCAGCATCGCTTCGGCCGCGCCGAGATCGATCCGCCCGTCGTCGGTCAGCGGCACCGCGTCGATCTCATAGCCGGCGAGTTGCCATGGGACGATGTTGCTGTGGTGTTCGAGTGTCGAAACGAGAATGCGGCCTCGGCCCTCTTTCGGCAGCGTCCGCGCCACGAGGTTGATCGCTTCGGTCGCCCCGCGGGTGAAGATGAGTTCGTTCGACTGTCCGCCGATCAGCTTGGACGCGGCGGCGCGGCTATCCTCATAGCTCGCGGTCATCGCCGCCGAGCGTTCGTAAACGCCGCGGTGCACGGTCGCATAATCACGCGAATAGGCCTGCGTGATCGCGTCGATCACGGCCTGCGGCTTCTGCGCGGTCGCGGCGCTGTCGAGATAATGCCAGCCCTTGATCGCCGGGAACTGCTCGCGGACATTGAGTGCCGAATTGATGCGGGTCGCGATGTTCATACGACGCTCCGCAGCGCGGCGCGGGCGGCTTCGCAAATGGCGTCGCTGTCGTTCGCGCTGTCCCACAGGCCCATTACAAACCCTTCGAGCAGCAGCGCGCGCGCGCCCGCCGGGTCGAGCCCGCGACTCTCGGCGTAGAACAATTGCATCGCGTCCAGTTCGCCGACGGTCGCGCCGTGCGCGCATTTCACGTCGTCGGCGAAAATTTCGAGCTCGGGCTTGCAGTTGGCGGTCGCGCCGCGATCGAGCAGCATGGCTTTGACCGACTGCTCGGCGTCGGTCTGCTGGGCGCCGCGCGCGACCTCGACCTTGCCGAGGTAGGAGCCGGTCGCCTTGCCATTGAGCACGCCGCGGATCGTCTGGCGCGAGCGGCCGCCGACGCCGAGATGCTTGACGTTGGTGATGATCTCGTTGGTCGACAGCCCAGTGCCGATGTTCGCGCCGAACAGCTCGAAATCGGCGCCTTCCGCGAGGCTCACTTCCAGCTCGATCCGTCCGTAGACCGGCGCGGTGTTGAGCACGAACAACCGCGCCTTCGCGCCGGCTTCGAGCGCGATTTGCACACGACGCACATGCACGTCGTCGGGCCGTGGTAGCCATACCTCCTCGAAACTCTCACCGGGCCCGACGATAAGCGTCAGCGGCTCGGCGAACTGCTCCCACACCGGCTGCAGCGCGTCGAGATCGGCGTAGCGCCATTCCTCTTGCTTGCGGGTCGGGAAGGGCGCGGTCATGGCAACTCCTCCCCGGGACAGGGAGGGGAGCCAGCGCAGCTGGTGGAGGGGGCCCACCGAATTTGCACGTCTCGACCGTGGGCCCCCACCACCACGACGCTGCGCGTCGCGGTCCCCCTCCCCGTTCCGGGGAGGATTTTGGTAAAGACCGTCACGCCGCCGCCTCCACATAGCCCTCGCGTTCGAGCTCTTTCGCCAGTTCGGGCCCGCCCGAACGGACGATCCTGCCGCCGTTGAGCACGTGGACGCGGTCCGGCTCCACATAGTCGAGCAGGCGCTGGTAATGGGTGATCAGAAGTACACCCTTGCCGGGGCCGCGCATGATCCGGTTGATGCCCGCGCCGACGGATTTCAGCGCATCGATGTCGAGCCCGCTGTCGGTCTCGTCGAGCACCGCGAACCTGGGCTGCATGATGCCCATCTGAACCATCTCGGCGCGCTTCTTCTCGCCGCCCGAAAAGCCGACGTTGACTGGGCGCTTGAGCATTTCGGCGTCCATGCCGAGCGCGGCCGCTTGTTCGCGCGCAAGCTTGATGAACTCGGCGCCCGACAGCTCGGCCTCGCCGCGCGCGCGGCGCTGCGCATTGAGGCTCTCGCGCAGGAACTGGAGGTAGGACACGCCGGGGATTTCGACCGGGTACTGGAAGCCGAGGAACAGCCCCGCTGCAGCGCGCTCGTGCGGCTCCATCGCGAGCAAATCTAACTCGTCATTCCCGCGCAGGCGGGAATCCCGCTGTTCCTCAGATGGAGAAGCGGGACCCCCGCTTTCGCGGGGGTGGCGGGTGGGTGCGAAGGTCACCGACCCCTCCGTCACAACATACCCCGGCCGCCCGGCGAGCACATACGCAAGCGTCGACTTGCCCGACCCGTTGGGTCCCATGATCGCATGCACCTCGCCCGCGGGCACGTGCAGCGAGATGCCGTTCAGGATCGGCTTGTCGCCGACCGTCGCGTGGAGGTTAGTTACTTGGAGCATCGCTTACCAAAGGGATCGGAGGGGGGACTGCAATTACGAAAGGAGGGATGAGCCCATCTAAATAGGTCAGCAGCGAATCAACATACTCTGCATCCACAGAGACAGGCTTGTTGCGGTACGCTCTCTCAAGAGCACTCAGAGCTCGTGTCCTAGCTCGGGAGCGGTCGCGAGCGCATAATTGAAGAACCCTCGCTCGAACTTGCGCCTCCATCTGAGCAGCTTCGGTGTCAGTTGCGGCTAGGGGTCCGTTCGAATGGATTTCCGATACAATCCTATCCTGCTGCCTCGCGAGGCAATTTACGTACGGTTCCACGAACTTGTTGAGATCAAGACTGTGCGATTCCGGCGACGCCATGAGCACTGAGGCCAAGAGCAAGATCACCCCACGCTCCCCTCAAGGCTGATCCCAAGCAACTTCTGCGCCTCGACCGCGAACTCCATCGGCAGCTGCTTCAGCACCTCACGGGCGAAACCGTTGACGATCAGCGCCACCGCGCTTTCGGCATCGAGCCCGCGGCTCATTGCGTAGAACAGTTGGTCCTCGCTGATCTTCGACGTCGTCGCCTCATGCTCGATCTGCGCGGTTGGGTTCTTGACCTCGATGTAGGGCACGGTGTGCGCGCCGCAGTCGCTTCCCAGCAGCAGCGAATCGCACTGGGTGAAGTTGCGCACATTCTCGGCGCGCGGGAGCACGCGCACCAGCCCGCGATAGGTGTTGTTGCTGCGGCCCGCGCTGATGCCCTTGGAGACGATGGTCGAGCGCGTGTTGGCGCCGATGTGAATCATCTTGGTGCCGGTGTCGGCCTGCTGGCGGTTGTTGGTGAGGGCAACCGAATAGAATTCGCCGACGCTGCCCTCGCCCTTCAAAATGCAGCTGGGATATTTCCAGGTGATCGCGCTGCCGGTCTCGACCTGGGTCCAGCTGACCTTCGAGCGGTCGCCCGAGCAGAGCGCGCGCTTGGTGACGAAGTTGAAGATGCCGCCCTTGCCCTCGGCATCGCCCGGGTACCAGTTCTGGACGGTAGAATATTTCACCTCGGAATCCTCGTGGGCGAAGATTTCGACCACGGCGGCGTGGAGCTGGTTCTCGTCGCGCATCGGCGCGGTGCAGCCTTCGAGGTAAGAGACGTAGCTGCCCTTGTCGGCGACGATCAAAGTGCGCTCGAACTGGCCGGTGTTCTCGGCATTGATGCGGAAATAGGTGCTGAGTTCCATCGGGCAGCGGACGCCCTCGGGCACGTAAACGAAGGTGCCGTCGCTAAAGACCGCGCTGTTGAGGCAGGCGAAATAATTGTCGCGCTGCGGGACGACCGAGCCGAGATATTTGCGGACCAGCTCGGGATATTCGCGGATCGCTTCCGAGATGGAGAGGAAGATGACCCCGGCCTTCTTCAATTCCTCGCGGAAGGTGGTGGCGACGCTGACGCTGTCGAACACCGCATCGACCGCGACCTTGCGCGCGCCTTCGACCCCGGCGAGCACCTTCTGCTCCTCGATCGGGATGCCCAGCTTTTCGTAAACGCGGAGGATTTCGGGATCGACCTCATCGAGGCTGCCGAGCTTCGGCTTGGCCTTGGGCGCGGCGTAATAATATGCGTCCTGGTAATCGATTTTCGGCAAGTCGAGCTTGGCCCAGCTGACCTCGTCCATCTCGAGCCACGCGCGGTAGGCCTTGAGGCGCCACTCGAGCATCCACTCGGGCTCGTCCTTCTTGGCCGAGATGAAGCGGACGGTGTCTTCGCTCAACCCCTTGGGCGCGAATTCCTGCTCGATGTCGGAGGAGAAGCCCCATTCGTAATCCTGGGCGATCTTCTCCTTGAGCTCGCGGTTCTTGACGGCCTCGTTCATTGCGCGAGCTCCGTCAGGGTCACCGCGCCGAGCGCGCCGCGCACCGCATTGCCGACGACGCCCATGTGCGGCTTCACCCGGCAATGGGCATCGAGCAGGCATTCGTGATTGATTCCGTCGGCGCACATGGTGAGCGCGATCGGCCCTTCGACCGCTTCGACAATATCGGCGAGACTGATCGCGTCCGCCGATCGCGACAAAGCGAAGCCGCCCGATGCGCCACGCGCGCTGATCAGCAGGCCCGATGCGGCCAGCTGGCCCATTAGTTTCTGCGCGGTCGGGAGGGGAACGCCGGTGTCGCCCGATAGCTCAGTCGCGCTGAGGCGTGCGCCCACGGGGTAGCGGGCGGCGGCGGTCATCAAAACGACCGCATAATCGGCGAGATGGGTCAGGCGCATATCGAATTCGGAGCTTTCCCATCCGATTTAGTGCGTTGCGAGGCAAAACTCAACCTTGGCAACCGTCATTGCGAGGAGCCGGAGGCGACGCGGCAATCGAGACTGGATTGCTTCGCCGCGCTCGCAATGACAGACGAGGGGCCGTGTCCCTCTACCCCCTCATCCGCCCTTTCGCCTTCTTGGCTGATGCCGAGACGGCGCATCGGGCGACGATCGCGGCGCTGAAGCTCTCGCCCAAGCGCCACCTGCCGCGCTTTCCGGATTCGCTCAAGACAATGGTCGTGGGGATCGAATTCGCGACTCCGGTCGGGCTTGCAGCCGGGTTCGACAAGGATGCGGAGGTTCCCGAACATATGCTCGGGCTCGGCTTCGGGTTCGTCGAGGCCGGCACGGTCACCCCGCAGCCGCAGGCGGGGAATCCGAAGCCGCGGTTGTTCCGGCTCGCCGAGGATCGCGCGGTGATCAACCGCATGGGCTTCAATAACGAAGGCCAGCCGGCTGCGTGGCGGCGGCTTCGCGAGTGCGCGCACGTCAAAGGCGTGATCGGGGCCAATGTCGGGGCGAACAAGGACAGTCCGGACCGCATTGCCGATTATGTGGCTGGTGTACGCGCGATGAGCCCGGTCGCGCGCTACATCACGATCAACGTCAGCTCGCCCAACACGCCCGGATTGCGCGGTCTGCAGGACGAAGGGGCGCTCGACGAGTTGCTGTCGGCGGTCGCCGAAGCCCGGACCGACAAACCGATCTTCCTCAAGGTGGCGCCGGATTTGAACGCGGGCGATCCCGAGCGGATCGTCAAAGCTGCGATCGACCACAGGATCGATGCGCTGATCGTCGGCAATACGACGGTGTCGAGACCGGCCCTCAAATCGAAATGTTCGAGCGAAGCCGGCGGGTTGTCCGGTGCGCCGTTGAAAATGCTCGCGCTCGACGCGCTGCGAAAATTTCGGAGCGCCAGCGGTGGCGAAATCCCCCTGATCGGAGTCGGTGGCATCGCCAGTGCCGATGATGCATGGGAACGGATCCGAGCGGGCGCGAGCCTGATCCAGCTCTACACCGCGATGGTCTATGAAGGGCCCGGGATCGCCAGGCGGATCGCGCTGGGCCTCGCCGAACGGCTGAAGCGCGAGGGCATGACCAGCGTCGCCGACGCCGTCGGCTAACGCCACAGAATCAGCACGACACCTTCGCGCCGCGGGTCGGCGGCGGCGTCGACGTGGCCGTCGCGCATCAGCACGCCGGTGAGCCCAGAATCCTCACCCTGGCCAGGCTTAAGGTCGATCCCGCGCTGGCGCAGGCCTTCCAGGATTTCGGGCGAGAATTTGGTAACCTCGCCGTTGAAGTTCGGTCCACGTGCGACGAGGTTCGGCGCCCACAAGGCATCGGACATCGACAAGTTCCAGTCGATCGCCCCGACCAGCGAATGGGCAACGTAAGCGAGAATCGCATTGCCCCCGGCCGAGCCGATCGCCCCGGCGAACTTGCCGTCTTTGGTCAGCAGGATCGACGGCACCATCGACGAACGCGGGCGCTTGCCCGGCGCGACCGCATTGGCCACGGCACGGCCCTGCGCGTCGACTGGCGAAAAGGAGAAATCGGTCAGCTGGTTATTGAGGAAGAAGCCGTCGACCATCCGCCCGGTGCCGAAGATCGATTCAACCGTGGTCGTCATCGATACGACATTGCCGTCAGCGTCGCGGACGATGAAGTGCGATGTGCCAGTCGGCTCGAGCGTGCGGTCCGTTCCCGCGGGAACCGCTTCGCGTGGAACGCCGGCGGTGGGGGGCGGACCCGCGGTCGTGCCGATCAGCCTGGCTCGTTCGGCAACATAGGCGGGGTCGATCAACCCGGCGACCGGGACCTTCACGAACGCCGGATCGCCGACATATTTGTCGCGGTCGGCGTACATCAGCCGGCTCGCCTCGGCGAACAGGAACCAGCTCTGCGGATCCTTCGGCCCGCGCGCCGCGATGTCGGTGCGGTCGAGGATCATCATCAGCTCGATCAGGCCGACCCCGCTCGCCGGCGGCGGCGGCGCGCACAGGATGTAGACGCGGAACGGGCCGCACACGGCTTCACGCTTGACCGGCTTGTAGGCGGCGAGGTCGGCCATGGTCATCGACCCGGCGAGCGGCCCGGCGCGGGTGCGCGCGACGATCTTGGCCGCAGTCGCTCCTTTTAGGAGCGCATCGAGGCCTTGCGCCGCCAGCCGTCGCAGGAAGTCGGCATAGGGCTTGTTGACCAGCCGGTCGCCGGCGCTGAGCAAGTTGCCGTCGGGCTTGGAGAAATAAGCGATCACGTCCGGCTGGTGGTTCTCGGCGTAATCGGCGTGGATCATTCGGCTCAGCCGCGCGCTGACGATGAAGCCCTCTGAGGCCGTCCGCTCGGCATCGCCGAACAGGCTGGTCCACGGCAATTTGCCGTGCTCATCGTGGGCCAGTCCGAGCATCTTCACCGCACCGGGCACGCCCGTCGCGCGGCCGCTGACGACGGCCGTCTTGAACGGCAGCGGCTGGCCGGCGGCGTCGAGGAACATGCCGGACGTCGCCTGCGCGGGAGCAACCTCGCGGCCGTCGTAGATCGTGATTTTGCGCGTCCGCGCGTCATAGTAATTCATGAACGCGCCGCCGCCGACGCCCGAGCTCTGAGGCTCGACCAGCGACAGCATCGCCTGGACCGCGATCGCCGCGTCGACCGCGCTCCCGCCGCGCCTCAGCACGTTCAATCCGGCCTGCGCGGCGAGCGGATTGGCGGCGATGACAAAGGGTTCGGTGGTGGCGGCGACCGGTGCGGTCCGCGGCGCCTGCGCTGCGGCGCAAGCCGACATGGCGAGACTAGCGAAGGCGGCGGCGAGGTTGAGGAAGAGACGCATGCCGCTGCGCCTAGCCCAGCAGGAGTGGCGCTTCAAAACCATTCCGCTAAGAAGCGCCGCCGGGGAGTAGGGAAGTATGGCGCGTCAGCTCGAGCACTTCGAGAATCTGGTTGTGATGTTTCTCGCGCGCGCGGCTGAGAAGGGCGACCAACCCTTCCTGTGGGCCAAGCGCGGCGGCGAGTGGCGGCCGATCAGTTGGCGCGAAGCGGCACGACAGGTCGCGGCGCTCGCCGCAAGCTTCAAGGCCATGGGCCTGCAGCCCGGCGACCGCGTCTGCCTGGTCAGCGAGAATCGCCCCGAATGGCTGATCGCCGACCTCGGGATCATGGCCGCGGGCTGCATCACGGTCCCGACCTACACCACCAACACGACGCGCGATCACAGCCACATCCTCGAGAATTCCGGCGCCCGCGCGGTGATCGTGTCCAACCAGAAGCTGGCGACCAGCCTCGCGCCGGCGGTGCTGATGTCGTCCGAATGCCATCACTTCATCGCCATCGACGAAATGCGCCGGACCCAGGTGCCGGAGGATATCCACATCCACTGCTGGCCCGACCTTATCGCCGGCGACGCCGACATCGAGGAGCTCAAGCGGCAATTGCAGAACGTGACCCGCGATACGGTCGCGTGCCTGATTTACACCAGCGGCACCGGCGGCGCGCCGCGCGGAGTCCAGCAGCATCACGGCGCGATCCTCCACAATGTCGAGGGTTGCACCGACGTCATCTCGACCGACTTCGGCTGGGACGAGGAGGTGTTCCTGTCGTTTCTCCCCGCCAGCCACGCTTACGAGCATACCGGCGGCCAGCATTTCCCGGTCGCGCTCGGGGCGCAGATTTATTACGCCGAAAGCCTCGAGAAACTGGCCGCGAACATCGAGGAGGTGCAGCCGACGATCATGGTCGTCGTGCCGCGCCTGTTCGAGATGCTGCGGGCGCGGATCATGAAAACCATCGAGGCCGGCGGGGG